>ULIZ01072765.1_pt1 | contig 30642 bp, 28 predicted proteins | sample 1950601 | NCBI WGS metagenome assembly ULIZ01 (sample SAMEA4835456, study PRJEB28245) | human gut metagenome | biome: gut microbiome; material: fecal sample | place: Denmark | collected 2008 | reverse complement strand
ATAACTGACAATCGGCGCACTTCCGATGGAGTAGCCCATAAAAATGGCCATGAAAATAATATTGATATATAAAATCACGCCATAGGCTGCTATTCCGTCTTCGCCTGCCAGCTTCATCAGCTGGAAATTATACAGAATATTCACAATGGAGGACGAAAGATTGGTTACCATCTCCGAGGAACCATTAATGCAGACCTTCCCGATCACATCCATATGCATATGAAATTTTTTAAACTGCAGCAGACTGTCGTTCTTTCTCATGAAATAAATAACAGGGATCAGCCCTCCGACAATCTGTCCTGCAGACGTTGCAATGGCAGCACCGGCCAGTCCCCAGTGAAAAATCACGATCAGCACATAGTCCAGAATACCGTTTACAATTCCGGCTGCCACATTTGCCTTAAGACTTAAGCCCGGCTTCTGCGCTGCCACAAAAAAGCTCTGGAATGCGAACTGCAGAATAAATGCCGGCATGGATAAAAATCCGATGCGGATATAGAGCACGCAATCCCGGATCAGCTCCTCCTGCGTAGTTCCCAGTGCCATAGTGATCGGTCTTGCCATGATAAATCCGATCACGGAAAGCACCACCGCACCTCCAAAAAGTGCTGCTATAATCATGGTAAAGTACTCATTAGCACGCTCCCTGTTACCTTCTCCCATGGTCTTTGACACCACAGCACTGCCTCCGGTTCCTGCCATAAAACCGATTGACGCCACTGCCATCAGGACCGGAAAGGTCAGGTTAATGGCGGCAAAGGGGGTAGTCCCCACAAAATTTGAAACAAAAAATCCATCAACAATGCTGTAAACGGATGTGCACATAATCATTAAAATAGAAGGCAGCACAAACCGCAGCAATCGTTTATAGGTGAAATGATCTGATAATTGTATATTCATAATTGTTTTCCTTATTCTTACCCTTTGCTTCTCTTATCTGTGATTCATCTTTTCACGGAGCAGGCATGTGATCTTCTGTGCCAGGCGCAGATATTCTTCACTCTCCTGCTCCGTTAATTCATCAAAGATACTGTTTTCCATCTCCATAACCGGATAGATCTTTTCCTCAACAAACCGCTTCCCCTCAGTTGTCAGGGAAATATGCAGATCTCTTCTGCTTCCCTTATACAGCTGCAGGATTCCATTTCGCTGCAGACCTGAAATAGAAGAATTAATTGTCTGACGGCTGTAGCAATACAGATCTGCAATATCCTTCTGCTGACATCCGTCTCCCAATTCCACAATGGCATATAAAATCATAAAAGCACTGTCCGACAATCCGGACTGCATACTGATTTCATGATAAATCCGGTCCGTTTCCCGGTACTGCTTGTTTAACTCCTTCATTTCTTTTCTTAATACAATCATGTAAAACCCTCTTTCTATACGTTCATTTTGATAATCCGATTTCGGATTCATGTGTTTATTATAATCCGATTTCGGATTCATGTCAAGGTCAGGTAAGACTCATAGGCTGCTGTGTAAACCGTAACCCGGTTGTGGTACAGGACGTTACTATGATCTGTAAATAGATGTTGACAGTTCAACATCTATCCTGTATGATATAACAAGCCCAGAGATGTTGAGTATTCAACTTCCCGGGTATGATTTATAACGAATAACACAAAATCCGTTACAAATCCTGTAACTGTTCACTTTTCACTCATTGACACCGGAAAACAGGAGCATTTTATGGTTGACCGTTTTGAAAAGTTTTCGCTGGCAATCTCGGAGATCTCACGATACTGGCACAAGATTGCTGCCGAAGAGCTGAAGCCCTATGAATTAAAAAGTACTCATGCCATCTACCTTACGACCATGTACCGCTATCCGGACGGTATCACTGCCCCCCGGCTTGCAGAATGCTGTGGCAAGGACAAGGCAGATGTTTCCCGGATGATGTCCATTATGGAATCAAAGGGGCTGATTATTAAAGAAGGAAGCCATGCCAAGCTGTATCGCGGCACATTAAGGCTCACGGAGCAGGGAACGCTCCTTGCTGCCCAGATTACTAAACGGGCTGAACTGGCCGTGAAGCAGGCAAGCGAGGGACTGACAGATGAAAAAAGGGCTGTCTTTTATGAAGCACTCGACACGATCACTGCGAATCTGCAAAGAATTGCACGGGACGGCTTATCCTGATAACCTCATAGACACATCATCCAAACGGGAAACAGCTGTTTTGCATCGTAAGTGTGAAAATACGGAACAGTTTCGAAATAGTAAGAATAAGAAGAAGGATAAATACATGAACTTAATACAGCATATCTGCTGTCGGGCATACCAGGGGGTCTTTCGTGCCGCCCTTCCCTTTCTCCCCTACCGGGAACCGGAGATTCTGCACCGTTGTGAAGAACTGCCGGATACCCTGAAGCAGCATAAAATCAAAAAAATACTGATCGTTACAGATCCCGGAATTGTTGCCTGCGGTCTCATAACCAAGATAACCTCCGTTCTTGCCAAAGAGAAGATTTCCTATTCTGTTTACGATCAGACGTCCGCAAATCCTACGGTCAGGAATGTCGAAGAAGCACTCGCCTTATATCAGAAGGAACACTGTAAGGCTCTCCTTGCCATCGGCGGCGGTTCTGCCATGGACTGTGCCAAGGCACTGGGCGCAAGAATTTCCTGCCCGAAGAAAACGCTCGGACAGTTAAAAGGAACACTTCATGTCCTGCACCGGATTCCGCTTCTCATTGCCGTTCCGACAACTGCCGGAACCGGAAGTGAAAACACACTGGCTGCGGTCATTACGGATTCTGAAAAGAAACATAAATACGTCCTCAATGACTTTGTACTGATTCCACGCTACGCCATTCTGGATGCGGAATTAACATATTCCCTGCCTCCACACTTAACTGCCACAACCGGCATGGATGCACTGACGCATGCCGTCGAGGCATACATCGGAAGATCTACAACGAAAGAAACCCGTGAAAAGGCTCTTTTAGCAGTAAAAACAATCTATCAGAATATTGAAACGGCCTATCACGATGGTCATAACCATGCAGCCCGCGAGCAGATGCTGAACGCTGCCTACCTCGCCGGATTTGCCTTTTCCAGATCGTATGTCGGCTATGTGCACGCAGTTGCCCATTCCCTGGGCGGACAATACAACATTCCTCACGGACTTGCCAATGCGGTTCTTCTTCCGGAGGTTCTGGAAAGCTATGGCTCCTGCATTCACAAAAAGCTCCATATGCTCGGATGTGCTGCCGGTGTCTGCACCGAACAGGATTCCATTAAAGCCGGTGCCGGAAAATTTATTGCGTCCATCCGTACCTTAAATAAAAATATGGGCATTCCGGATTTTCTTTCCGGCATTCAGGAACGTGATATTGAAACCATGTCCGTCCATGCAGCCAAAGAAGCAAATCCACTTTACCCTGTGCCTAAGCTGATGACACGCAGGGAACTGGAAGCCTTTTACCGGCTCATGCTCACCCGCGAGCGTGCACAGGCTTAATTGTTGATTTTGACTATTCAGAGCCATGCAAATCATGGAGATATGTACCGCGAATGCCTGCATTCGTAAGGATCTATGACATGATTTATATGGCGGATAGGGTTCTGAAAGGAGCAAAACCATGGAAAGCAAACAAATTGATGAGCTCTTGGAAAAGCAGCGCAGGTTTTACCAGAGCGGTGCAACAATTCCGGTTGATTTCCGGATCCAACAGTTAAAAAAGCTCTATGCTGCCGTAAAAAAATATGAAAATGATATTCAGAAGGCGCTTTTCACAGATCTTGGTAAAAGCGGCTTTGAGGGATTCATGTGTGAGATCGGGCTTGCACAGTCCGAGATCAGCTATATGATCCGCCATACCAGACAGTTTTCCAGAAAAAGGACGGTTGCCACTCCGCTGGCACAGTTTGCCTCCCACAGCTATATCCAGCCGGTGCCCCACGGAAACACCCTCATTATGAGTCCTTGGAATTATCCGTTCCTGCTCTCCATTGATCCGTTGGCAGATGCGATTGCAGCCGGGAACACGGTCATTTTAAAACCAAGTGCCTATTCTCCGGCAACCTCCGGCATCCTGAAAGTCATACTTACGGAATGCTTCCCTCAGGAATATGTTGCGGTTATTGAAGGTGGACGTAAGGAAAATGCGGATCTGCTGACGAGGAAATTCGACTTTATCTTTTTTACCGGCTCCCAGTCGGTGGGGAAGGAGGTACTGCGTCACGCTGCGGATTATCTGACTCCAGTCGTCCTGGAGCTTGGCGGCAAAAGTCCCTGTATCGTCGATCACACCGCAAACTTAAAGCTGGCTGCACGCCGGATTGTTTTCGGCAAATATCTGAACTGTGGGCAGACCTGCGTGGCTCCTGATTTTCTGCTCTGTGAACGCGGCATCAGGGATAAACTGATTGCAGAACTCAAAGCACAGATTACCACACAATTCGGAATCGTTCCGCTTGAAAATAAGGATTATGGTAAGATCATCAACGAAAAGCATTTTAAACGGATCTGCGGTCTCATTGATCCTGCCAAGGTCGTTGCAGGCGGTGAAACCAATGAGGAAACCCTGCAGATTGCTCCGACCATCCTGAATAATGTCACCTTTGAGGATCCGGTCATGCAGGAGGAAATCTTCGGTCCACTCCTTCCTGTCCTTACCTTTGATGATTTCGATGAACTGGTTTTGACCTTAAAGAACCGTCCCAAACCGCTTGCCCTTTACCTGTTCAGTAGCGATAAGACACACCGGAAGCGGGTCAACGAGGAGTTATCCTATGGAGGCGGCTGCATGAATGACACTGTTATTCATCTTGCCACAACAGAAATGGGCTTTGGCGGTGTCGGTGAAAGCGGCATGGGAAGCTATCACGGGAAGCCCGGCTTTGACGCCTTTTCCCACCATAAGAGTATTGTCGATAAGAAAACCTGGCTGGATCTGCCGATGCGATATCAGCCCTATACCAGTCACCTGTATGAAAAAATGCTGCATTTCTTTTTAAAATAACATCAATGACCATTAACGAAAGGAACCCTGACATGAGTGTTAAAATTATTGTCGATTCAACAACAGACCTGAATGAAGCCATAAAGGATCAGGTTGCCATTGTCCCCTTAACCATCTGCTTCGGAGAGGAAGAATATGTGGATGGCGTAACCATTACCCATCACCAGTTTTATGAAAAGCTGGTGGAAAGTGACATTCTTCCAACCACCAGCCAGGCTTCTCCATCTGCATTTATGAAGGTGTTTGATGAGGTTCTAGGTCCGGATGACAGTGCGGTCGTTCTCACAATCTCCTCCAAATTATCCGGAACCTGCCAGAGCGCACTGATTGCTGCCACTGAGTATCCGAATGTCCATGTCGTTGACGGAAGCTCTGCCGCAATCGGAAGCGGAATTCTTGCCGAATATGCTCTTCGTCTGGTGGATATGGGAAAATCTGCTGAAGAAATCGCTTCGATCCTGGAAGAAAAAAAGAAAGACGTGTGTCTCATTGCCATGCTCGATACCTTAGAGTATCTGAAAAAAGGCGGTAGACTCTCCTCAACCGTTGCTTTTGCCGGCGGACTCTTAAATATCAAGCCTGTGGTGAATATTGAGGATGGGGAAATTCATATTTTAGGGAAGGCCAGAGGCTCCAAACAGGGCAACAATCTGCTGATTCAGGAAATCCAGAAGGTCGGCGGTATTGACTTCACCATGCCAATTCTCTTAGGCTATACCGGATTAACCGATGTTCTTCTGAAAAAATACATCAACGACAGCAGCGACCTGTGGGAAAACGGTACGGATACCCTGAACTACACCACGGTTGGCAGTGTCATCGGCACCCATACCGGTCCCGGCGTGATTGCTGCTGCTTTTTTTAAAGTGTAACTACCAAGAGCGGATCTGCTACCCGGACTAGTCAAGGTGTCAGTTATTTATTATTCGGCGTACTAGCTATGGTTGTGATTCTCCTGCTTGATTTCCCAGTGAATCAGGAAGGTCAAAGCCGCACGGAGCGCAATAATTCCGGCAACTGTTGCAATTTCCTTGAAATCTCTTACGATAACGGTTTTCAGGATCTCGCTGCAAAGCTTGAATTCCAGTCCTACAGCAAGTCCCTGTGCAAGTGTCAGCTTCATATCGGGCCTACGGCGGATATAATAATAAAATCCCTTTAAGCCCGAAATGATAATGACAATCACTCCAACAAATTCAAAGAACAAAATTGCAACCTCTACAATGTGCTGCATCAGATTTTCGAACCCTTCATAGACTACCATTGCATCTCTCCCTCTGTATCATTTAATTACCTGTAACTGTCCGGTACCCTCACAGTTACGATTACCCTAAAAAAGCGGATCCAGTTCCCAGAATGCCACGGCACTTGCTGCCGCTACATTTAAGGAATCCACTCCGTGCGTCATCGGAATCATGACTGTATAGTCGCAGTCTGCAATCGTTCTTCCTGCAAGACCATCGCCCTCTGTTCCAAGAACAATCGCAAGCCTTTCTTCCTTCTTCAGCCTCTCATCCTTAAGAGATACGCTGTCCTCCTTAAGCGCCATTGCCGCCGTACGGTATCCCATGCTCCGGAGCTCCTGCATTGCCCGTTCCGGCCAGTCCCCTGCATCCATGATCGTCCATGGAATCTGAAAAACGGTTCCCATGCTGACGCGTACTGCCCTCCGGTATAGCGGATCACTGCTGCCCTTCGTCAACAGCACCGCATCCATGGAAAGTGCTGCTGCCGACCGGAAAATGGCTCCTACATTCGTTGGATTCACCACATCCTCCAGAATCGCAATCCGGTGCTTTCCTGCACAGCTTTCTTTTAAGGAAGGAAGGGCTTTGCGCCGCATCGCACACAGCATTCCCCGCGCAAGCTGATATCCGGTGATTCTCGTAAGGACCTCCAAAGAAGCCGTATAAACCGGGATTTCTCCGCACCGGTCCAGAATTGCTCTTTCCTTTTCGCCAAGCGGTTTCTTTTCCATAAGAAGGGAAAGCGGCTCGTATCCGGCTTCCAATGCCCTCAGAATCACATTCGGACTTTCTGCAATAAAAATACCGGGCTCCGGCTCATAGTAATGCAGGAGCTGTACTTCCTTCTTATCGATATAGACTTCCAGTTCCGGAATCTCCAGATCCCTGATTTCCATGATGCTCACACTGTTTCCTCCGTGCCTGTGCATGCCGTATAAAACTGCAGCTTCTTATCTACAAGCTTATCACCTTCGTAGGCAAGCCGCAACGTGAAAAAGCGTGGATCATCACGAAGCAGTATTTCAAGAAAAACGGCATCTCCTTCCCAGGTCGGAAGGGCAGACACCTCAGTCTTCGGAATCCATGCAAGCTCTCCTTCATTGCAGGCTCCCGGTTTCCCTTCAAAACCGTCTGCTGTAAACAGACACATCAATTCCGTTTCCTGCTGGTCACTTATGAACGTAATAAGTCCCCGGAAGGTATAGGAAGTGAGTGTAAGCCCCGTTTCTTCCCGAACTTCCCGCACCAGACAGTCCTCCGGTGATTCTCCTTCTTCTAAATGTCCACCGACTCCGATCCATTTTCCGCCGTTGATATCCTGCTTTTTCTTCGTACGATGCAGCATGAGATACTTCCCATCCTGCTCGATGTAACATAATGTCGTAATTGGTTTGCTCACGATCTGCTCTCCTGTCTGTATCCACTGTCATCTTCATTGGGGACTATAAGCAATGTATGTACCCGATTCCCTAATTTCACACTTTGCTGCATTCATCCTCATTGAGTGCTTTATATGAAAAAAGGACAATATCACTTGTCCCTGCATTCCCTATATAGTAGATAAGAGAATCTTTGGTTGGAGCGTCACTCCCAACATCTCTTTTGCCCATTGCAATTTGCATGCGGCGCATGACGACGCATTTTTCACCTCAAAGATTCTCTTTCTATTCTAAATTAATTATAGTTAATTTATTCTTTAGAGTAAAGAATTTTTTTATTTTTCAGCATTTTATTCCAGGTAGTCTCTCCAATATTCCAAAAAGAAATGACAGAATTCCTGTATTCCACAGGATCATCTTTCACTGCAATTCTAAGTACCAGTTTAAACCTGTTGCTGTCACCGTCTATAATTTCTTTTAATAAAATAGCCGTATTGGATTTGTTTGCTTCTATAATATAATCTGGATTTCCGATAATCTCTTCTAAATACTTATTATATCTTTCAAAATCAGTCGGATGTCTTTCTTTAATGTGTTCTATCCTTTCCTCTGTAATAATCACTTCATCTGTTATGATATTTCGTGTTACACACTCATAGATGTTCCTGTTTATTCTTCCTACCAGATGCATCTTGTTTTTCCTTTGCATTTGCTATTTCATGATTCACTTTGTAAACAATCAATTCTAACAAATATACAGGCATTGTACGATTACCAAGTTCCCAGTCGGTCATTGTCCGATAAGGTATATTAAGCCATTCCGAAAACTCTTTACGGTTCATCCCTGCATATTTTCGTATACGCTGCATCTGTTTAGCCGGATCAAATGTATTACACTCAATAATAAGTGAAAGGTCATCATTTAAGAAATCATTCTCTAACTCACAATGTGGTTCTTCTTTTTCTTCTTGATTCATATTCTTCCCCTTCAATATACGCATTGCGTAATTTATTTATAGTATAGATACGCAATGCGTAAAAGTCAAGTAGCAAATTTAAAATATATTTTTATCTACATTGCTGTAAAGTCTCACAAATTACCCAACTCCCGCCTGCGCTTGCGGCGGACGCGGTTAATATGCCGTTCATAGTCTCCGCTCCGCAAAAGCTCGGACAACACATACTGCTCGAACAGCGGCACCGGGCAGGAATAAAAGCCCAGCTTATGCTCAAATGCATTCACCAGAGTCTCCGGCAGAATCATATATCCGATACGCACCGAGGGCGCGATAGTCTTGGAAAACGTATTCATATAAATTACATTGACGCCGTCTGCAATCGAAAATAACGGGCTTTCGGGTTTACTCGAAACCGTCAGCTCCGAATCATAGTTATCCTCCACAATTACAGCACTGCGCTGTTTCGCCCAGTAAAGATACTCCCGCTTCTGCGAAATTCCAATGGTAATCCCACTCGGATAACTGTTAAACGGTGTCACATGCAGTACGGATGCCTTCGTCCTTGTAAGTTCGGAAGACAGAATTCCTTCCGCAGAAAGCGTCAGCGGATCACACACAATACCCATGGATTCATAAACCTTGCGGATTTTTTCATAAGAAGGATTCTCGATTCCAAAGATGCATCCCGCGCCGAAAAACTGCGCCACCAGTCCATACAGATATTCCGCACCGGAACCGATAATAACCTGCCGTGGATGAATCTGAATTCCTCTGCTTCTTCCAAGATAGGAACAAATCTCGGCACGCAGCTCTTCGCAGCCATGATTGGGCGACTTCACCAGAATCTGCTCCTCATAATCAAGCAGAACCTTGCGCATTGTCCGGGCAAGCACACTGAACGGAAATTCTCCTGTCTGGTGGACCTGCGGATGAGTCATCGGCAGCTCCTCATGACGGATCTCGGGGATTACCTGAAAATCCGCTTCCCGGTAAATCACAAAATAACCGCTCCGCTGTCTTGTTTCAATATATCCTTCGTCACTTAGCAGATTCATGGTATGTTCCACCGTAATAAGACTCACTCCGGTTTCCTCCGCAATGATCCGTTTGGATGGGAGCCGGGAATCCAACGGATAAATCCCTGCTACAATGTCCTGTACCAGATAGTTATATAATTGAATATAGGCAGGCACTCCACTGTCCTTTGTAATGGAATAGTTCATCTGGTCTTATCAGATACTCCTTTTCTGGTTATTTCAGTATTACCAATTCAATTGTATTCTTGATTCAATCATTTGTAAAGGAAAAGAGTGATCAGTTTGTACGAAGAAATCAAGAAACAGGCGGCTGATGTTACCGCCGAATTATGTGAAAAAGCAAAGCTCCGCGAAGGTCAGATTCTTGTGGTCGGCTGCTCTTCCTCCGAAGTGTGTGGCGATAAGATCGGAAGCAATTCAAACCTCGATGTAGCCAAGGCTGTTTTTTCCGGAATCTATGAAACGACGAAGGCACGCGGTATTTATCTTGCCGCCCAATGCTGTGAGCATCTGAACCGTGCCATCATCATTGAACAGGCTGCCGTTCCTGATGCGGAATTTGTTAATGTCGTTCCCCAGCCCAAAGCTGGCGGTTCCTTTGCAACCACCGCTTACCATACCTTTGAGCATCCGGTCGCACTGGAGGAGATCAAAGCTGATGCCGGAATTGATATCGGCGATACCTTCATCGGCATGCACCTGAAGAAGGTTGCCGTTCCGATCCGCCTTACCAATCATGAAATCGGTCAGGCTCATATCACTGCTGCCAGAGTCCGTCCCAAATTTATCGGCGGCGAACGTGCACACTATGATGCGGAGCTGTTGTAAATGAAATGTTGGTAACTATTCAGTGCAGGTCGAAGCATTTACTGCCAAGACCGTAAGAAAATGATTCAGTAATGCAAAATCCCATCGTCGAAGCCGATTTGGAATGGATTTTGCATCGTAACTGTGAAGCTACTGAACAGTTACAAATGTTGTATTTTACCAGATCATTGTCCCTGCTACTTAACAGGATACTGGTAAGTTCAGATACTTCATCAGCGTCCTAAGTCCCTCGACCGGCACGCAGAACCTGGGATTCCGGGTAAGACAGGCTTCGTGGACCTCTTCTAAATCAAACCACTCCACTGTCTCCACTTCCTCCTTTTGCAGGGTAAGCTTCTCCATATCTACCGGCTCCTGATAACAAAACACGAATGAGGTTTCATTATCCTTGAAAGGACACCCATGAAATTCCATTTCATAATGAATATGAAACTTTCCTGCATAGTTCAGCTGCTCCGGAGATGCATGAATCCCCAGCTCCTCTTGCAATTCCCGCATAGCCGATTCAAGCGGTTCGTCTCCTGCCTGAATGTGTCCTGCAGATGACGTATCAAAGCATCCCGGAAAGGATTCCTTATCTTCTGCCCGTTTCTGTAGCAGCACCTGATATTTCCCATCTACCATACGGACAACCCATACATGGGCGGTTCTATGACAAATCCCTTCGGCATGTGCATGACTTCGTTCTACCATTCCTCCGATTGGCTGTCCTTCTTCATTACAAATATCGAACAGTTCCGCCGTCCATTCCGATCCCTCTTCCAGATGCTTTTCCTTAAGCCAGTCATCATAAACGCTCAGTTCCCGTCTTTCTCCCCGTTCATTTTCAAGCGTTACCACACATCTGGCTTTTTCTTCATCCGGCCGTTCTTCACATCCGTACTCTCCATCAAAAATCTGCTTAATTCTCCACATCATCCGCTCCTGTTTTATCTGTTTTGCAGCCAATTTCCTCTGCTCTATGATCTGTCGCCTTCCTCATCAAACAGTGGTCTGTTCCACGTCATTTCGTTCCACCTGGCATTGGTTGCTTCCATTTCTTTCTTCTGCATGATCCGGTTCCGGTCACTTAAGATCGACAGCATCTCATCCACAATCTCCGCTTCCGGCAGACTGGTATAATGCGACAGGTAGCCGATCATCCTTCCCGCAGTGAAATCCGTATTCAGATTCTGGGAAATCAGATTGCTGAACTCCTCGGAATATCCCTTTTCCATCAACATCCGATATAAAATCCTGCTGCTTTCAGACTTTTCTTTCATGCCTGTCCCTCTTTTCCTGTTTCTTCCTCCGTTACAATCCGCATTCCCATCTGAAAGGCAACCGGATAAAGGAAGTTCTTTTCAAGTCCGGAGTCAAAAATCACCGTAAATTTCCCTGTAATCCCATCTGCATGATAAACTGCATCGCTGATGACTCCCATTCCGTATTTCATCTGTTCAACCCTCTCTCCAATGACAAGCTGAATCTCTGTTCCGTGACCCCCGGGATCCGTCTCTAAACTCTTAGGCTTGAGTTTCATCTTCCCCTGATCCGGCTGTAATGCTGCAAACGTCTTTCCTTCCACCCGCTTCTCATTCTGCAGCTTCATACGATCAGGAAACTTCAAGCTATCCGGCTTCACACCTTCCACCCGTTCTGCCTTCACAGGCGTCATCTCCCGGATAAAGGATGACGTTTCCTCCGACAGTCTGAATATATGAAGCACACTCTTCGCTCTCGTCATGCCTACGTAAAACAGCCGCCGCTCTTCCTCAAATTCTTTCTTTTCCTGCGGTGTTGCCTTCTTTGAGTAAACCACCTTATCCGGAAAGACACCATCACAGACGTCCATCAGATAAACCTCCTCATACTCAAGTCCCTTGGAGGAATGAATGGTAGACAGGATAAAATTGCTGTCATAATCCGGATGCTTTTCCCTAAGCATACTCTGCAGGTATTCCAGCCTCCCTAAGAAACTGCCAATCGACACCTCTTCGTAGGACAGCATCTTCAGGATAAAAAGCTTGTTGTCATCCATATTATTGCGTTCCAGATATTCCCCGTATCCCAATGGGGTCTCAATCCGGAAAAGCACCCTGGAGGGCGCTTCCTTCAGCATGTTGCGCAGATGTGTTGCAAAGGCTCTGCACTTTCCGAGAACCATACCATTCAGACCTTCCGCATACTCTGCAGCTTCCAGTACCGGAATATGCCGTTCCTCACTGATCCGGCATAGCTGCTGTGCCTGATTCTTCTTCAGATAGGTCTGGCATTTAAAATAAATCCGCAGGAAAAGCTCCGTATCATATGGATTTAGGGCAAACCGCATAATATTCGTGACATCCGTTACCACACGATGGGTAAAAAAAGCCATATCCGTGCTTTTGATCCGGTACGGAATCTGCTGCCGCTCCAGCTGGTCAATGAGAGGAAGCACACTTTCATTATCGCGGTACAAAACCGCCGTCTCCACCTCATGATTCTGTGCCACCTTCCGAAGATAAGTATATTGCGCAGAACGGTTTTTCAGGGAAATATAATGAATCTCCTCCTCTTCTGCTTTCGTCGGAACCATATGCTTGCGATGCCTTAGCTTGTTATGCTGGATAAAGTGATCGGCCACAGCCACAATCCTTGCATTGGAGCGGTAGTTCTGATCCATCACAAGCTCCTTTGCACCGGGATGCTCCTTTGTGAAATTAAGAAGTGCCTCCGGATAAGCTGCACGGAACCCGTAAATGCTCTGATCCTCGTCTCCCACCATAAAGAGATTTCCCTGCTCTCCTGTTAAAAGCCCGATAATAATATGCTGGATTTTGGACGTATCCTGCGCCTCGTCCACGCAGATATACCGGTATTTTCCCTGATAAAATTTAAGAAGCTCCGGACTCCCCTTCAGCATCCGGTACGCATAAATCATCTGATCATCATAGTCCATGAAGCTGTTCTGCTTTAAATACCTGTTGTATGCACTGTAAATTTCCCAGAGAGGAATGCCCTCTTCTTTCCCCAGTTCACGGATCTCCTCTTCGGAAAGCAGCATATTCTTACAATAGGTAATCAACGTGCGTGCATTCTTCACATCGCTTTCGGTCGGATATTCCGACAGATTCTGGACCAGAATCTCTGTCAGCATTCTTAAAATCACTTTTTCATCGGTAAGCAGCTCAAAGGCGCTTTTTCCGATCATCTGCCCGTATCTGGCAATCACCCTGGCACAAATTCCGTTAATTGTCCGGAATTCCAGTGCATTGCTGTATTCCTCACCAAAAATCTCCCGGAACCGGCGTGCCATGTCATTCGTTGCTGCAACTGTATACGTCAGGGTCAGAATGTTCTCCGGCCTTATTCCTTCACAATAGAGCATATACCCAAGCCTTGTGACTAAAACAGTAGTCTTGCCGCTTCCCGGAACGGCAAGCAGCAGAACCGGCCCATTCACCGTCTGCACTGCGGCAAGCTGCTTCTCATTCAGATGTCCCGTATATTTTTGAAAAAAACTATCTCTATCCATCATTTGTAGCTTCTGCTTTCTCCTGTTGCATAGTCAATCTCGATCGTTTCTAATTTACCATTTTTAAAGGGTGAAGTCCATATGGACTCCACCCTTTATGATTTCTTTGTATAATTCCTCTATCGGATTTCTCTGCACGATCAGTCTCTATCGTTATCCTTCTATAACATCAACCGGTAAATTGCTTCCACATCCTTCTGTTCCAAGGGAACAAACCCTCCAACTGTATGAGCGGTCTGTCCGTCTCCGTAGCAACAGACATGGGCAAGCTTAGGAATGTCCTCCTCTCTGGCTTTAAGCTGCTCGAAATTCTTCGGCATTCCAATGGAAATCAGAAAGCTCCGTAAGGCTTCAATTCCCTCTCTTGCAGTTTTCTCAGGATGGGCAAAATCCATCTCGCATCCCCACACACGAACGGCAATCTGCGCAAACCGCATCACATCATGGTTCATCACATAGGTAAACACTGCCGGCATCGTTACCGCAAGTCCCGCTCCATGTGCACAATCATACAATGCAGACAGTTCATGCTCAATTGCGTGGCTTGACCAGTCCTGGGATCGGCCCACACCACAGATATTGTTATGAGCTACCATTCCGGTCCACATAATATTGGCACGTGCTTCATAATCATCCGGATTATCAATGACCTTCGGAGTCTCACATTTCATCGTGAGAATCAGGGCTTCGATCAGCCGGTCGGTTACCTCTACATCCTTCGTATTCGTCAGATATCTTTCATATAGATGCGCAATAATATCGGTTGCACCGGCGGCCGTCTGGAAAGCGGGCAGTGTCTGTGTCAACGCCGGGTTTAAAATAGAAAACTTCGGCCGGAACGCTTCTCCACCTGCTCCACGTTTAATCATTCCCTCTTCCTTCGTAATGACTGAATCTCCTGAGCCTTCCGAGCCGGCTGCGGATATCGTAAGCACTGTTCCGATGGGAAGTGCCTTTTCTACCGGCTTACCTTCATAAAAGTCCCAGAAATCCCCATCATATACGACCCCTGCCGCAATTGCCTTAGAAGAGTCGATTGTGCTTCCTCCACCGACAGCAAGAACAAAATCCACATTCTCCTTCCGGCACAATTCAATTCCTTCATAAACAAGTCCGCTTCTCGGATTAGGTTTCACACCGCCAAGTTCAACGTAACTGATTCCTTCCTGTTCCAAAGAAGCTTTAATCCGGTCAAGAAGTCCGGACCGGATGACCGAACCTCCACCATAATGTAATAAAACCCTGCTGCCCCCAAACCGTCTTACCAATTCACCTGCACGGTTCTCAGTATCCTTTCCAAATGCAAAATAAGTTGGTGCATAAAATGAAAAATTGTCCATTAATTTGTCCTCCTGATTAATGCTGCTGCCTTGATATCAGCTCTACCTGCTGATCCGGTCAATTGTCTCGATTTCATCCTGCGTAAAGCTCGTGTTCTCGACTGCCTTAATGTTATAAAGGATCTGGGATGGCTTTGATGCGCCTGCAAGCACAGAAGTAATCACTTCTTCCTTTAAAAGCCAGGCAAGTGCCATTTCCGCAAGAGTCTGTCCTCTTCCTTCCGCAATTTCATTCAACGCCCGGATCTTACCCAGCACCTCTTCGCTGAGTCTGGATTCCTGCAGAAATCTTCCGTCTGTCCTCACACGACTGTCCTCCGGAATACCGTTCAGATAACGGTCTGACAGCATTCCCTGTGCAAGTGGTGAAAAACAGATGATACCCTTTCCAAGCTTCTCCGACATTACCTTCAGACCATTCTGCTCAATCGTCCGGTCAAAAATATTATAACAGTTCTGGTTAATTACAAACGGAACATGCAGTTCATCCAGAATAGCAGATGCCTTTTCGAGAGTCGGACCGTCATAGTTGGATAAGCCGACATACAAAGCCTTGCCGCTTGCTACAATCTGTGAAAGTGCTCCCATTGTTTCTTCAAGCGGGGTATTCGGATCCATCCTGTGATGATAAAAAATGTCCACATAGTCAAGTCCGAGCCGCTTTAAGGACTGGTCGATACTGGCGATCAGGTATTTACGGCTTCCCCAGTCACCGTAAGGTCCCTCCCACATATCATAGCCGGCCTTTGTAGAAATAATCATCTCATCACGATACGGCATAAAATGCTCTTTTAAGATCTTTCCAAAATTACTCTCCGCACTTCCTGCCTTCGGTCCGTAATTATTTGCCAGATCAAAATGGGTGATTCCATGGTCAAACGCCGTGAAGCACATTTCCTCCATCTTCGCATAAACACCGGTATCCCCAAAGTTATGCCACAATCCCAACGACACTGCCGGCAGCATCAGACCGCTCTTTCCGCAGCGGTTGTACTTCATCTTTTCATATCTTGTATCGCTTGCAATATACATTTCTTTCCCTCCTGTTATTCTTTACCTGTTTTTTGTTTTCCTGTGTTTCTGATCCACACAGTTCTTTTTCTCTGTTATCTTCTGTTTTACATTTTCTATTAACATCAACATAACACTTCAAGTATACTTGAAGTCAACAGTTTTTTCATCTTTATCTTTTTAGAAGAGGAGAAACCTTTATGTCTGCTTATTCGATCACCGAGCTTAGTAAAACCCTGGACCATCACACTCCCTATCCCCAATGGCAGGATTATGATCAGCGTGACTACCTGGAACAGGCAAAGCAGGATCTGGAGCAATTATTTATTCTTCAGCAGCCCAACGATAATTATCCAATATTGAAATAGAAACATTCTATAAATAAAAGCCTCTTTCCTGTATATTGTGTCTATAGAAAGAAGCTGCCGGTTATTCCGGTATTTATTCTACAGTATTATAAGACTCATATCTGTAGGGAAAGGCGCAATTATGGAAAAACATACAGGCTTTCAATTAGACAGCCGGACAGGCTATTTTAAAAATAACGGTGTGGATGTCATGGCATTCATGGACATCTATCCGGTCGGACATCAGGCGGGTGTCAGCATGATTATGCACGGAAAACGAATTGCAACGAACGGAGATCTCCGTTTTGAACCGACTCCCGGGCAGTGGCAGGCCGTTCCGAAGCAGCTTGACCGGACACTTGATGAAAAAAGTAATACCATCACCACGAAATTATGCTATCCCGATAAGGATCAGCATCTGACCGGCTTTAATCCCCTTCTTTATCCGGATTTTGAATTTACCTATGAGGTAAGGGTTCATGGGGAAGGTGGTCACATTGTCGTATCCGTAGATCTGGACCGCCCTGTTCCGGAAGAATTCCTGGGAAAATTATGCTTCAATCTGGAACTGGTTCCTCATATTCTGTTCGGGAAACCCTGGATCATGGATAAGAAGCAGGGGATTTTCCCGACACAGCCAAACGGTCCGACCCTGCAGACTGCCGGTAACCATTTACACCCTTACAAGGAGCCGGATACTACCATGCGTATGCCGCTTGAGAAGCTTACACATAACCGGTCCGCTTATAATCCGGCAACCGCGGATACCCTGATCGCAGAACCTTATGCGGTTGGCAGACGCTTCACCTCCCGTCCGGATGATCCCTGCCAACGCTTTACCGTTGAGAGTATCGGTGCGGATCTGAAGCTGTATGATGGCCGCATGAACCACAACAACGGGTGGTTTGTCTTAAGCAGTGAGGTACCTGCCGGCAAGACCAAAGATGCCATCCACTGGATCATCACGCCCAGCGTTGTAGAGGACTGGATGTACGCTCCCGTCGTACAGATTTCCCAGGTGGGCTATCATCCGGCTGCTTCAAAGGCCGCTGTGATTGAACTGGATCAAAGAGATTCCCGTCGCGGGGATGCGATCCTTTATCAGATCACAGAAAACGGACCTGTTGAGATTCAGCGAGGCACTCCGAAGGAATGGGGAGACTTTTTACGCTACCACTATCTGAAATACGACTTCTCCGCCATTCAGGCAGAGGGCTTATACGAGGTTGTTTACGGCAGCAGCACTTCTGCGATCTTCCGTATTGCCAGCGACATTTATGACCGTGGTGTATGGCAGCCGGTACTGGAATATTTCCTTCCGATCCAGATGTGTCACATGCGTGTGAGTGAAAAGTACCGGGTATGGCATGATCTGTGCCACGATGACGACGCACGCATGGCACCTGTGAATTACAACCATTTTGACGGCTATGTACAGGGACCTTCTACACTGACGAAATACCAGCCCGGTGACAGGGTTCCCGGACTCAATGTGGGCGGCTGGCACGATGCCGGTGACTTCGATCTACGTGTGGAATCCCAGGCTGGAGAAGCTTACAATCTCGCTCTTGCCTTTGAAGCATTCCACGTGGATTACGATGCAACCACCATCGATCAGAAGCATAAAATTACCGAGATCCATCAGCCGGATGGCAAGAATGATATTTTACAACAGATTGAACATGGCGTGTTAAGTGTCGTTTCCGGCTACCGCGCTCTGGGACGTTTGTATCGCGGCATCATCTGCAATGATCTGCGCCAGTATGTCCTTCTGGGTGATCCTTCTGCCATGACCAAAAATATCGCAGGTGATGAGGATGACCGGTGGGTATTTACCGAAGACAATTCTCCCAGACAGCTTATGACGGCTTCACAGCTTGCCGGTGCATCCCGTGCATTAAAGGGATTTAACGATGATTTAAGCAGAGAAGCCTTACAGGATGCCATGGAACTTTATGAAAGTACTGTTGGAGATCATCCGGTAATCGAAAACTGCACCTCCTTCCCTGCCTCCACCGATGGAAATAGCAAGACGGAGCTTGCGAGAATCCATGCTGCTGTCGAGCTTTTCTTAACGACAGGAGACGATTCCTATAAGACCTATCTGCTTAACCGGTGTGATTTTATTGTAGAAAATATCAAGACGCTCGGCTGGATCATCTGCCGCGTGGTTCATAAGCTAAGTGATCCGGTTTTCACAGAAAAAATCCGTAAGGCACTGGTCAGCCTGAAGGCTTCTATTGATGAAGAAAGTAAAGAAACGCCTTACGGAATTCCCTACCGCCCGTTCATCTGGGGCGCCGGATGGGGGATTCAGCGGATGGGAGTCGAATATTATTTCCTGCATGAAGCCTTTCCGGACATCTTTGAACCGGATCTGATCCTGTGTGCACTGAATTTCATATTAGGCTGCCATCCCGGCTCGAATACCTCTTCCTTTGCATCCGGCGTCGGGGCACGCTCCGCTACCGTTGCCTATGGAATGAACCGTGCCGACTATTCCTATATTCCGGGCGGCGTGATCTCCGGTACGGCCCTGATCCGTCCTGACTTCCCGGAACTGCTTGAGTTTCCGTACCTCTGGCAGCAGGGCGAATATGTCCTCGGCGGCGGTTCCTCTGATTATATGTTCCTGGTTTTAGCAGCTCGGAAGGTTTTACTTGAAAATAAAGGTAACTATTCAGAATAGTTACAAATAAAGAAAAATAAAATGCAACGCCCGGACAGAAATGTCCGGGCGTTAATTCCGTATCCTTGTTAATTTCCATGGCATTTTATGCGTTCGACAGATTTACGACCCAGCGTTCCTTCTTCATCTCATGTGTGGCAACGATAATCTTGCCGACATCCAGCGCTTTCACTCCAAAGTACATCATAACCGGACTGGCATTGGTAAAGAATGCCAGAATGAGAAGCATTGGAATCATGACAGCCGTCGTTCCGCCGTCTACAAAAAAACCGACCTTCGTATCTCCTCCTGCCCGGCATACTGCAAGCTGTGTATTCACAAAGGTCCACAATGGCATGAAAAGTGCCATCAGCAGAAGCATTGCCCGGCAGATATTCTGTGCATCAATGCTTAAATTTCCGAAAACAACCGGTACAAGCAGAACGGTCACCACTCCGACAAGACACATTATACATCCAAATATGATTGCTGCAGAAAGCATCCACGTCTTTTCCTTCCGGGCATCATCCAGTTCATTCCTTCCCAATGATTTACCAATCAGGACTCCTGTTGCAGTCGTAATCCCATCAAAGGAAATGAAGAACAGATTGGCAATGGAAAAACTTGCTGCCATACCGGATACGACTGCTGCATTTCCCCTTCCATTATAAATTGCAGCCGTAAAGCTTTCTGACAGAACCCACATCATCTGGGATATAATCAGGAGTGACCCTTTCTTCAAAATCCGTCCAAACAATGCCCAGTCAATTCTTTTAAAGACGGAGAAGCTGATAAATTCCGGGCGTTCCTTGATGGTATAACCAATTAAGAGCAGCATTTCCACTGTCTTTGCAATGATGGTTGCATATGCTGCACCCTCTACCTCCAGTCTCGGCATTCCCAGATGTCCATAGATCAATACCCAGTTCAAGAACGCATTGGATCCGGCAGCAATCAAAGTGATGACCAGTATTACCCTTACTCGTCCAATCTCCCGATAGGAAGAAGACAGAATGGAGGAAATCATCATCTGGATTCCTATAAATCCCATCAGATACATATATTTCTGTCCTTCCTCCAGGATCAGCTCTGCCTGTGAATTACCAATCACCATAAGACTTAAGACAGGTCTGGTAAAGACAAATGTTGCAAGAAAGTAAAATATACAGGTTGAAAGCGACGCAACCACCTTAAATGCAACGCTCTGCCGCATTCCTTCCCTTTGCTTTGCTCCAAAATACTGTGTCAGAAAAATTCCTCCGGATGCACAGATCATATTCTGCATTACCATAAAAATAAAGCAGATCTGCCCGGAAATATTCACTCCGGACATCTTCACATCACCAAGGCCAGCTACCATAAAGCTGTCTATCAGTGATACCAGACTCTGAATCAATGCCTGCAGCATCACGGGTATTCCAATTGCCAGTGCCTCCTTATAAAAGCTCCAGCTTCCAAAACGTTCCTTCATCCTCGTTCTCATTGCCATTCCTCTCTTCCCTTACAACTGTGCCGTTCCCACATTTACAAACATACTCCTTGTTGTTTATCACAGCATATAATATAATAATATCTTGTATAGAACATTTTTTCTACATAAAAACCATATATTTATGTCAAAATATACCGTATTGGAGAGATATTATGATAAAAGAAAACGATTTCTTTACAAAACGAAATGATCACTCCCAGATTATTGAATATAATAACCCACAGTTTGAATGTTTTTCATCAAGTGCCTACTTTTCAGCTAATCAACACTATTTCGTTCCCGATCACTGGCATGAAGATCTGGAATACCTCTATGTCGTGGAAGGAGAACTGGAATATCACGTAAATGGCCAAAATATCATCATCCACGCCGGCGAAGGCATTCTGGTTAATTCCAAACGAATTCACTCCAACCGATCCCTTCCCGGAAAAAGCTGCGCTTTTTACTGTGCCATTGTTCATCCATGCCTGCTGTGTTCCACCCGATATATCCAGCAGACCTATCTGTTTCCCGTAATTTCACCCAATTCCTTTGACTACCTTTTATTATCATCCGGGGACTGGACAAAACAGATTATTGATGAGCTTGTACGTATGTTTGAGTCTCCCGATATTAAAAACATTGAACTGGAAATTCTGGAATCTTTTATCCGGATGTTTAAGATCCTCTATGCCCATTTGGAAAAGGCAGTACTTCCCTCCCCTGTTTCCGCTGCCCGGATCGGTACCTTCAAATCCATGCTTCTTTATATTCAGGAGCATTACCATGAAAAAGTTTCTCTTGAAGAAATTGCTGATGTAGGAAGTGTAGGAAAAACTCTTTGCACCAAACTCTTTCGTACCTATACCTCCAAGACCCCCGGGGAATACCTGATCCATTACCGCATTCAAAAAAGTCTCGATCTTCTGACCTACACTCGTGACAGCATTACCGATATTGCTTATGCTGTCGGATTTTCAAGTGCAAGTCATTACACCAGGACTTTCCGGGATATTATGGGGTGTACCCCGCTTAAATACCGCACTAATACTGTTGAAGATACTGCAAGTTATCATCTTGTCAGCCGTGATAACATTTAAAAAACACCTCCGGAAGAAAAGGAATCCCTTTCTCCCGGAGGTGTTACGGATTATGTTACTATTCATACGGATGCATCTGCATTATTTCACGACCTTCACAACCTGTTCTGCACCGGCTTACAGGGTAACAGTAACCTCTGCATTTCCGGAAAGGCCGATTACAGTATCCTTGCCTTCGGTCTTCACATCACCTGCAGATACGGAAGCAGCAGCCACATTTACAAGGCGGACAGCGTAGTTCCAGTCACTCTTAACGGTGATATGGATCTGATTTCCTTCTCTCTTTGCAGTCATGGCAATCTCTTCCTTCTGATCCATGCCATAAACAACTGCTTCTGCATTCTTGCCATCCTTTAATGCATAAAGCCGTAATTCTGCGCCATCGCCATAATCGTAATCCGGCTTGTCATCATGTGCACCTATTGCTACGATAGAGTTCTCCTTCACCATAAGAGGAATGCTTAAGTAGCCGTGCTTTTCGGTAATCCATCCACAGCCTTCCTTTTCTTCTCCGGTAAAGAAGTCGGTCCAGGTTCCCTTCGGCAGATAGTACTCAGCCATGCTCTGGTCGTTGAAGATCGGAGCAACCAGAAGGTTATCACCCAGCATATACTGTTTATCCACATAATGACAGGTTTTATCCTCGGTATATTCCAGAACCATGCTTCTCATGGTCGGAACACCGGTAACGGAGGTTTCAATTGCGGTCTTGTAAAGGTAAGGCATTAAGCGCGCCTTTAATCTGGTGAAGAAACGAACCACATCTACCGCTTCATCATCATAAACCCACGGTACTCTATAAGAGGAACTACCGTGCAGTCTGGAATGGGAAGAAAGGAGTCCGAATGCTACCCAGCGCTTATAAACATCTGCGGTAGAGGTATTCTCAAATCCACCAATATCATGTGCCCAGAATCCGAATCCGCTCATTAACAGGGACAGACCGCCGCGAAGGCTTTCTTCCATGGATTCATAATCGGACCAGCAGTCACCGCCCCAGTGTACCGGAAACTTCTGACCGCCAACAGTTGCGGAACGTGCAAAGAGAACAGCCTGTCCTTTGCCTCTCTTACGCTCTAATAATTCGTAAACACACTTGTTGTAAAGATAAGTGTAGTAGTTGTGCATCTTCTTCGGATCGGAGCCATCATGGTAAACCACACCTTCGGAAGGAATTCTCTCACCGAAGTCGGTCTTGAAGCAGTCAACGCCCATATCAAGCAGAACCTCCAACTTGCTCTGGAACCACTGATAAGCTTCCGGATTCGTAAAGTCTACGATTGCCATGCCCGGCTGCCACATATCCCACTGCCATACCTGACCGTTCGTTCTCTTAATAAAGTAGCCCTTTTCCATACCTTCATTGAAAAGTACGGATTCCTGTCCGATGTAGCTGTTGATCCAGACGCAGATGTTCAGTCCCTTTGCCTTAATTCTCTTAAGGAGTCCTGCCGGATCCGGGAATACACGGTTATCCCATACGAAATCACTCCAATGGAATTCCTTCATCCAGAAGCAGTCGAAATGGAAGGTTCTAAGCGGAATTCCACGGTCTAACATTCCATCAATGAAGCTCATAACAGTTGCTTCATCATAGTTCGTGGTAAAGGAAGTGGAGAGCCACAGTCCGAAGGTCCACGGTGCCGGAAGAGACGGCTTACCGGTAAGGTCGGTATAACGTGTCAGTACCTCCTTCATGGTCGGTCCGTTAATGAGGAAGTAATCCAGATAGCCACCCGGTACGGAAAATTCGGTTCTGGTTACCATTTCGGTTGCAACTTCGATGGAAACCTTCTCCGGATGATTAACAAGGACACCATATCCCTTATTGGTAATAAAGAACGGAATGTTCTTGTAGGACTGCTCGGTGCTGGTACCACCATCAGCGTTCCAGATGTCAATGCTCTGTCCATTCTTTACAAAAGGAGTGAAACGCTCGCCGGTACCATAAACCAGTTCGCCAACCGATAAGGAAAGCATCTGGCGCATATAGGTTTCCTCTGCGTCGGTATCGTTGTAGGCAAAGCCCTTGAAATCAGTCTTCATAAGTGCAAGGTCACGTCCTGCACTTCTGGTAATCATTTCGCCATTGCGGTAATAGGTCATGGACCAGTTTTTCTTCGTAATGACTAAGGTCAGCTCGCCGCTCTTAATGCTGATCTCTTCTTCGCTGTCTGTTACATCCAGCGGAAGCTCTTCCTTAAGCTCCAGTTCAAAGGAAGGAGTATTCACCACTTCTCCCTTATAATGATAAGTACGCACTCTTAAAATTTCCGGTGCCGGAGAGGTAATCTCCAGTGTCAGGTTGATACCGCCCAAGGTATCTCCTCTTGTCACGATGTGCGCGGTCGGTGCGCAGATGGTGACTTTCTTTTCTTCGATCTTGGTGAAGTATGCTTCTGCAGGTGCAAAACAGCTGCAGCCTTCCTTCTGTAACCAGCATCCGTTACTGAATTTCATGTTGTTACCTACCCTTTCTTTTCGTTTTTGTTGCTGCTTTTGTTTCCTTAATTATTTACTGTTTCCTTCCGGTATGGATCATACCCAATTCAATTATAATGATAGCATATAATGTTTTTTTATTCCATTCTTTAATTATTTTTTACTATTCTAACACAATATTGACATTTGACTCTGATTTGCGTAACAGTTCAGCCTTACCCATTCATAAGCTGCCAGATTGTACTGATTTGCTTTTTCGAGTTGTTTATGCTACGCTTTTCGGGAAGAAAGGATCCCAATATGAACAAAAGAATCTATGAAACGATGCATCTATCCGATGAGAAAATACAGAAGTTATTATTTATCCTCATTTTGATCCTTGGGATTGGAGCGCGGTTATGGATGTTTGGTGATGTCCCGGGCGGCATTAACCAGGATGAGGCGTTTGCTGCGCGGGAAGCATGGTCCCTGCTGCATTACGGAAAGGACTCCTTTGGATACTCCTATCCCATGTATCTGACAGCCTGGGGAAGCGGCATGAATGCTTTAAATACTTATCTGATGATGCCGTTTATTGCACTTTTCGGCATGCATACCTGGGTCTTCCGACTGCCGCAGATGCTGATCGGTATCTTATCCCTGTTTGCCATAGAAGAAATTGTCAGCAAAGTAGCCGACTGGAAATGCTCCTTACTTGCCATGTTCCTTTTAGCAGTCAGTCCCTGGCATATTATGCTTTCCCGCTGGGCACTGGAAAGTAATCTGGTCGTTGGCTTTCTGCTGTTTGGACTGTTATTCTTTATTTATGGAATAGAAAAGCAGCCCTTTTTCATTTTATCTGCTGTATTCTATGGTCTGAGCCTATATTGTTATGCTGCTGTATGGCCGATCGTTCCCATCATAATTCTGATGCAGGGATTGTACCTTTTATATGTACACAAAACAAAGATTACAAAATATATTATAATTGCAATTTTGACTTTTATTGTATTTACCATTCCCGTCATTCTTTTTTATCTCGTTAATATGGATATCCTGCCGGAGATTGTAACGCCATGGTTCTCCGTTCCACGTTTGATCTATTTCCGCAGCTCCGACGTTTCTGCCCTGGATATTCCGGAGAAATTCAGGGCACTTCTTCAGCTCCTTTTAACAGAAAATGATGGCTGCTATTGGAATAGTACCGCTGAATTCGGACTTTATTATAAATATGGACTGGTATTTACCGTAACCGGTCTTGCCGTCTGCCTGAAACGGACCTGCAAAAGCCTGAAGGATCGAAAATATGACGGTTATACCCTCTTTATGTTCCAATTCGTACCGGCCATGGTTCTCGGAATGCTGATTCATGTCAACGTCAACCGGATTAATTGTATCCATACATGGGTTCTCATTTTTATGGCGATTGGAATTGATCAGTATATCCGGTTATTTAAAAAGGGGATTCCTCATATAGATGTGGCGATCGCTGCATTATTTATTGTAGCATTTATTTCTTTTGAACATTTTTACTTCACAACATATGCAGACAATATCAGTCAATATTTTAAAAAAGGCATTGAACCGGCCGTTCTCTATGCCGAAAGCCAACGTGACGCAGGTCAGACCATCCACGTTGGGGATTCCTTTAATTATGAGCAGATTCTGGTATTTTCAACAATCACTCCGGATGAATACAAAGCCTCCGTAGAATATACCAATTATCCGGCTGCCTTTTTAGATATCAGTCAATGCCAGAACTATATCTTTCACAGTTATCCCACCGGTGAGAGTGGCATTTATCTCTTATACGGATTGTCCGAAGAGGATAAAACCAATTATGAGCAGCAGGGATATCAGGTTACATGCTTTGATACCGTCAGTGTCCTGAAGAAATAGGAAGCACTCCGGATTCCCGGAGCGCTTCCTATTTCTTTTCTTTTATCTTTTTAAGATATTCTGCTTTTAATGCATTCTCACTTTCCAGACGTGCGATCTCCGTTTTCAAATGATCGACATATTCCCTGGCAAGCTTCACGCCACCGTGCACCGCAATATCCGGATGCTGCTCCATTTCATCAAGCCACTGCATCAGCGACTTTTCACGAATATCATTATAGGTATGATCCGGTCTTCCAAACATGATTTATCCCTCTTTTCCAATTTTCTGACAGTGCAAACTTACTTGTAACGTAACTGTTCAGTACCTTCACAATTACGATGCAAAATCCGTTCCAAATCGGCTTCGCCGATGGGATTTTGCATTACTGAAGCATTATCTTACGGTCTCAGCAGTAAATGCTTCGACCTGTACTGAATAATTACCTTATAACATATTACTCAAACAGGTTCAACACAAACTTACTTGTATCATATGACTCAAACAAGTTTATCTTCTGTCAGCATTTCATACGTCACACCATACTTCCTTGCAATATCACTTGCAAAGGATTTGCCGATCGGAGGCGCAATTTCGATCTTATAGGAACGCTTCTCTCCCTCATTGTGCACCACAAGCGAAAAGGCTTTTCCATCGTAATCTTCTTCATTGATCTCATCAATATCAAACGCCAGCTTATGCATATGGGTATTGTAGATCGTCCGCATTCCCTTTTTCAGGATGGCTCTGACTGAATCCCGCGCAATGTAATACCCTTCCTCAAATGATGTTGTCGAGAAGGTTTCATTCATAAGGAAAAGACTGTGCTTCGTTGCATCGGCATACATTTCCTTAAACCGCTTGCATTCCTCTCCAAGGCGCCCCAGGTCAAAGGTCTTGTCCTCATCTGCCGGGAAATGCGTATAGATATTATCTGCCGGAGCAAAGCAGAACGCTTCTCCCGGAACATAAATACCACCCTGTGCAAGCACAAACAGCTGTCCGATGGACTGTGTGATCGTGGTCTTACCTCCGCGGTTTGCACCGGTCAGGATATAGACCCGATGCTCCCGGTCAAAAATGAGATCATTGGTTACTACATTCGTCATGTCAGCATCCTCTGCTGCCACAAGCTTCAGATTATAAATTCCAACAGCTTTCATCGTAAAGTCCGTATCAGCATCCTCTGTCTGTTTCGAGGCTACCGTCGGCTTCACAAGCCGGACTCCCTTTTGCTTTAGCTTTTCCATATATTCTGCCCACTTGATATAGTACAGTAATTCCGGAATCAGATCGGTCATATCCGTTATCGTGATCGATACATACTTATTGAGGGTTTCCCTGATCTTGCGCACCATTCCGGAAATCATATGGTTCACAATTCGATCCATATACCGGGTAACATCCCTGGACGGATCATTATCTGCAATTGCTGAAATTCCGATCGCTGCATTGATTGGATTTCCTGCCATTGCATTGAGATTTCCTACCTTGAACATGGCCTCCGTAACAGCATTGGAATCTCCGGCCTCTATCTGCTGGAACTTATAATTCTCCTTCCACTCCGTACTCTCATTGATCTTGTCCTTCGAAGTAATATGATCGTAAAAGCTTCCCAGCACACCGGCCTTCGTAAACGGCTTACTGTTGATGGACAAAAGTCCGACCGCGTCTGCCTCAAACCGGTCATTCAGATTAATGCCGACCGTGATACTCCTCACCCGGGAAGTATGGATTTTCAGCTCGGAAATATCTTTCCTCAATTCCCCGAATCCGTTGCTGTGATAAAGCTCCTTCACATAATCGCGCAGTCCGACAAGCCCCTGTGAATGGATCTCTTTATTCTCCAGGCAATGATAAATGGCATCCACACACTCAATATAGTCATTGATTTCGTCCAGACGATGCAGAAGATCCCAGACCGTTGCGTGCTCTTCATATTCCTTGCTCAGGCACCCGTAGTCCTTCAGGAAGTTGATCTTATCCAGAATTTTCATCAGGGACTCCCGCATTTCTTTATGATGAATCATGTCCTCGAAAATATCACAGCGGTACTGCGTCACAAACGGATCTGCACACAGCTTCGACATCGTATTCATAATCAGATTCTGCTCCGATTCCTTTGGTGTCAGCTGCTTACAGATCTGATCCAGCCCCAGATCATGCAAAGCCGTCGGACTGATCTTCTTATATTCAGCGGATTCAAGCGGATATAACAGACTGTATTTTTTATTACTCATAGATGTTCCCTTCCTGATTTCTTTTGTAACAAGATATATCTTGTGTCTTATTCACAACTATTCAGAGCCATGCCAAATTGCTTCTGTTGTCATTCAGATGTATATATGAAAAAGGTCTGATAGATCATTTTGAGGTTATGCTTACATTTATACAGAATAGCAATTTCATATGGCGAATTTATTTCCCTGACTATTTTCAGTTTAATCTCTTGCCCCAATTTAATCAAATAGAAAATACTCTGCATCCATCCTGAATGTTATTCAAATTTTTCCTGCAGGTACTCCGACAGCTTCGTATTCTCACTGTAATCCACCGGGCAGTCAATGATACACGGAACCTTTTGCCTGAAGGCATCCTCCAGAATCGGGATCAGATCCCCTGCCTTTTCCACTCGATATCCTTTAGCATGCATGCTTTCCGCATACTTCACAAAATCTGGATTCGTGAAATCCACATAGCAGTGTTTTCCGAAATGATCGATCTGCTTCCACTTGATCAGACCATAACTGGCATCTGAAAAGATCAGCGTGACAATCGGTGTTCCCTCCCGGAGTGCCGTTTCGTATTCCTGGCTGTTCATCATAAAGCCGCCATCACCGGAGATCGCAAGAACCTTTTTCTGCGGATTGATCAGCTTTGCTGCTACCGCTCCCGGAACCGCAATTCCCATCGTTGCAAATCCATTTGAAATGATGCAGGTGTTGGGCTTATAGCAGTTATACTCACGGGCAATCCACATTTTATGCGCCCCCACATCGGAAATCACAATATCGTCCTCTCCCATGAATTTCCGCACATCATACAGAATCTTCTGCGGCTTCATCGGGAAGGAAGTATCCTCTGCATAGCTTTCGTATTCCTTTACCATTTCCTTTTTCAAATTAAGAATTTCTTCCGGCTCTTCCTTTTCCTCACAGCGGAACTTTATCTGCTGCAGCGAATAGGAAATATCTCCGACTACCTGTACCTCCGGCTGATAAAGCATGTTGATATGAGCAGACCGCTGGTCGATATGAATGATCTTATGCTTTCCACCTGCATTCCATTTTCCCGGAGCAAATTCGACAATATCATAGCCGATTGCAATCACAAGGTCTGCCATATCCAGAATCTTGTTCTGATAATCCTTCTGTGGAATACCGACCGTCCACATGGAGTATTTATTATTATAAGGAATGATTCCCTTTGCCATCATGGTATTCACGACCGGAATTTTCAGTTCATCCGCAAAGCTGGTAAGCGCTTCCCCCGCATGATTCCGCACTGCGCTGTGTCCAACGAGCACTACCGGATGCTTGGCTTTATAAATCATGGCTGCAGCCTGATCAATACTGCTGAAGGATGCGTATTCCTTGGAGCAGACCGGTTTCGTGATCGGTTCTTCCGCAAGTCCCGGCGTTACTGTCATCTTGGCCACATTTGTAGGAAGATCAATGTGGCATGCTCCGGGTTTTTCGCTCTCCGCATATTTAAAGGCAATTCTCATGATTTCATTGACAGAATCCGGATTCACGATTTGCTTGCTCCGTTTCGTGATCGGTGCAAACAATTCCACCAGATCCAGATACTGATGAGAAGTCAGATGCATTCTTTCCGTTCCAACCTGACCGGTGATAGCAACAACCGGTGCTCCATCCGAATTTGCATCTGCCGTACCGGTAATCAGATTGGTCGCACCGGGTCCTAACGTGGAAAAGCACACGCCCGCCTTTCCGGTAAGCCGTCCATACATATCTGCCATGAATGCAGCCCCCTGTTCATGCCGTACCACAATGACACGGATGTTGGACTTCTCCAGTGCATTCATCATATCCAGGTTTTCTTCTCCCGGAATTCCGAAAACATATTCCACGCCTTCCTTTTCCAGGCACTTTACAAGAACCTCCGCGGCGGTACAGCCCTGCTGCTCATGCAGTGAAGCTTGCTGTTCCTGCTTCAACTGTACCTGCTCTTGTTTCTTTACTTGTATCTGCTCTTGTTCCTCTCTTTGATTTTCCTGCTTCTCTTCTTCTCTTATCTGCTCACTGTTGCTCATGTTGTTATTCCTCCCTCGTAATACCCTTGTAATATGGGTATTTTTAAAGATTTCATTTCTCTGTGCCCAACCTTAGAAAACTTAATAAATACCGTTCGACCATTCGAACCTTCCACTGGCAGCTTCTCTGGACGCCAGGCAACTAAACTCAAACTTCACCTCCGGCTCGTTTTCTGCTTGGGCTCTGCTTGGGCTCTACATGTACCCGCTTCA
>ULIZ01087186.1_pt1 | contig 32628 bp, 26 predicted proteins | sample 1950601 | NCBI WGS metagenome assembly ULIZ01 (sample SAMEA4835456, study PRJEB28245) | human gut metagenome | biome: gut microbiome; material: fecal sample | place: Denmark | collected 2008 | reverse complement strand
CAGCAGGCGTCCAATTACAATTCCCGGTGCCCTATTGATGGATTGAGCAAATTTTTTTATGGAATTAATATCAAAATATCCAGTAGAAGAAAATTGATTATAAGCTTCAGGTGGAATCAAAGAATTCTCTGCATATTGATCAGCCAAATCTTCCTGTTCTCCAGATTCCGTTTCAAACGATATTCCATAATCTCCATTCATTATATGACCAATTTCATGAAAAAGAGTGAACCAGAACGAATCTGCATAAAGCCTTCGATCATTAACCATGAGCATAATACTATCTCCGACCTTCTTTGTTGCTCCATTTATTTTTGATCCAGATAAGTTAGGTAATATTTCAAATATTACCCCCGCTTCAAGAAACGCCTTATATAACAGCGGATAAAAAAAATCGTGCTCTTGCGTTAATGTTAAAGCATATTTGACGGCAGCTACAAATTTTCTTTTATTAAACTTTGGTGCATCTACTTTGAGTGCCCTGTTTACAGCAATTTGAACCATTGTGTTTGCTTTAACAGTATTAGATTCCGAAAGCTCGCTTGTTGCGCTTCTAAAGCTAACCGCCATATCTCTTTCACAAAGCACGGTCAAACTGGACACATTTAAAAATTCTCTAACTTCTTTTATTTGTTCATCAACTTTTCTTGGCAAGTTTGGCAATCCATAATTATCTCTAAAATATTTATAATCCAAATACTCGAAAATCTTTTTCTCAGCTTTGATTTCATTCTCGTACGCGAATTCTGCAACGAGTTCATCAAACGCATTTTGTAAATTCATCCAATAGGTTACACTTGTACCCATCATTCTGGATAACTTCATTGCTATATCTACTGATAGGCTTTGTTCTCCTCTTATAAGAATACTTAAATTCTTAGGAGTAGTACCTAAACGCTTAGCAAAGTCTTTCTGCGTTAAACCGCTTTCATCAACAATTTCTTGAATATAATAGCCGGGATGGAATGCAATTTTATCATTGTACTCAATATAATTACTCATAATGTTTGCTTACCTCCCTTATTTCTACAATCTTTACTATGCCTGAAATTTCATCTATATTACAAGGAATAAAAGGTTCTTCATTTTCGTTTAGTGGCTGAAGAATTATTCTCCACTGATCTCTACGTGATTTTACATCTATAGCAAAATAGCCTTCCAAATTTCTACCATTTTTATTTTTCAAATCGTGAAAATGAAAAGCAGGTTGCACAATAATATCTCTTATTGTATCTGCTTGTTCCAATGCATTAATTCTAGATAAAAGAGTTCTTCCCAATACTGCATTTCCGCCGAAAAGTTTGTTTGCGACTTTCAAACTCGTACATTGTGATTTGACTTTTTCGCTTTCATATACTACTTGCAAATCCTCTCTCCTTGTATAATAAAATTACCCATTAGGTAATTTTATTATACACATTTGCTCTTTGTTTGTCAATACGAAAGATGATTTCTTAATGTAATGCACCTTCTGTCAAATTACCTTAAACATTCTGTGAGTCACCGGCTTTTCTTCCTGCTTTTCGGACTCTACCTGCACTTTACGGAATTCCTCCATTCGTCTCAGTTCTTCCTCTGCATCATCCAATCCCACATGGGTGTACACATTCATCGTAACTCTTATGTCTGAATGCCCCGTAAGGTACTGAAGCGTTTTCGGGTTCATTCCTGCTTTGGCCTGATTGCTGCAATAAGTATGCCTCCAAACATGAGGGGTTATATTTGGCATCTGTATTCTGTAAATATCGTTGTATCTAGCTACCATGTGGTTAAAGCTGTGCTGCCAATGCAATACCACTAGCGGCATACATTTATCATCATAGTACAGAAAACCACCATAGCCATCTATTAGCATTTCTCGTTTAGGCAGCAATCTATCTTCTATGATAGCCTGAAACATATCAGCTGCATCCTTTGTGATAGGGATTTTTTTCCTTCATGTATTACCGAATTTTTCAACCCCTAATTCTTTTTTGCAGCCACAAGAAGTTACAAATTCGAACAAGATTTGTCATTTTTTGCCCCTCTATCTTACTAAGTTGTTTAGTAAGGCAAAATTCCGGTGGAAATAAACAAATCTCCAAGAAAATTTCCTTGAAGATAGGTAAAGTAGAAATATATATCCGATAATGCTATAATAATGCTATAATAATGCTATAGTAGTAATCGTGATTTAGGAGATATGAAAAATGACATATTCAGATGAAATTAAGAGCATCCGTAAAAAATGTTTCCTTTCGCAGGAAGCATTTGCCAGAGCTTTAGAAGTTTCTTTTTCTACCGTTAACCGTTGGGAAAACGGAAAGAGCAAGCCGAACATGAGTGCTATGAAAAAAATCCAAGAATTTTGTGTTTTACATAGTATTGACTTTACAAATTTAGAACAAGCATGGAACAAAATATAAAATAAGGAAGGATAACTATTGTTATGACAGATAAAGAATTGAAAGAACTAAAAGATAGATTATGGCATTCTGCCGATGTACTTCGTGCAAGTGCGCATTTAGCTGCAAATAAATATGGACAACCTATCTTAGGACTTATCTTCCTTAGGTACGCAGATATTTTATACAAACAACATAAGGAAGAAATTGAAACAGAATACAATCGTCTTAAAGGCGGACGTATGGAAAAATCCAAGAAAGAGATTTCTATTGAGAAGTGCGGCTTCTATCTTCCAGAGTATGCTTATTATGATTTTCTTAATGATGCACCAGACGATGCAAACAAAGCTACCCTTGTAAAGAAAGCTATGGAAGCCATTGAGGATGAGAACCCTAAAATGGACGGCGTGCTTCCAAAAGAAGTATACGCTCAGTTAGTACCGGAAGAAGAACCTGAACTTCTTTCTAATATTGTGCGTATATTTAAAGATATTCCTGAAAACAGCACTATCGATATCTTCGGAGAAATCTATGAATATTTCTTAGGTAACTTCGCTCTTGCAGAAGGTAAGGATGGTGGAACATTCTATACGCCTGCAACTGTTGTTAGATATATGGTAGAAGTTTTAAATCCGCAGCCAGGCGAAAAGAAGTTCTTAGATCCAGCCTGCGGTTCCGGAGGTATGTTCGTACAGGCTGCACGATACATGCATAACCATAATGCCAGTGAAAGCGAGCAAATGAAGTTCCGTTGCTATGGTGTTGAGAAGGAGCCAGACACTGTAAAATTGGCAAAAATGAATTTGCTTCTTAATAATGTTCGTGGCGATATCACAGAAGCAAACTCATTCTACTCTGACCCATACAACGCATTCGGACAGTTTGATTATGTAATGGCAAATCCTCCATTCAACGTAGATGAAGTTGTTGTTGATAAGGTTTCTGATGACGCTCGTTTTAACACATACGGTGTGCCAAGAAACAAAAGCAAATCAACCAAGAATAAATCTGACAAGAAAGAAACTGTGCCTAACGCTACCTATTTATGGATAGGCTATTTTGCTACTGCCTTAAACAAGAATGGTAAGGCTGCACTAGTTATGGCCAATTCTGCATCTGACGCATCCGGTTCAGAATACGATATTCGAAAGAAAATGATTGAAGAAGGTATCATCTCTCAGATGGTTACACTGCCTTCTAATATGTTCTCATCAGTTACGCTTCCTGCTACTCTTTGGTTTTTTGATAAGCAAAAGCCAAATACTGACAAGAAAAATGAAATCTTATTTATCGATGCAAGAAATATATTTACTCAGGTTGACAGAGCACACAGAAAGTTCTCCGATGAGCAGATTAAAAATCTTGGTGTTATCACAAAGCTTTATCATGGCGATACACAGGCACTTGTAGATTTAATTGATGAGTACAAAGTAAAGCTTGCCAATGCACCGGAATCTTCTGATGACAAAGAAGTTCTTACAAAATCATATTGGCAGTCACAGATTGACTGGCTGACAGAACGATTCCCGGATGGTGTATACGCTGATGTTATCGGTCTTTGCAAAGCTGCACCTATGGACGGTGAAGACGGAATCATTGACCAAGACTATTCCCTTAATGCAGGACGTTATGTCGGAGTAGTCATTGAAGATGATGGATTAACACAAGAAGAATTCAAAGAAGAAATGTATTCTTTAAATGCTGAGTTCACTACATTAAGTGCCGAGGCAAAATCCTTGGAAAAACTCATCGCAAATAATCTGAAAGAATTGTTGGGTTAGTGATATGAATGAGCATAAAATAGTAAAAATAACAGATCTCGGTACTGTGAATCGTGGTAAATCAAAGCATAGACCAAGAAACGACTCCATATTATACGGTGGGGAATATCCCTTTATCCAAACAGGTGATGTAAAAAAGGCTAATCTACATTTGGTAGATTATACACAAACATATAATGACGTGGGGTTAAAACAAAGTAAACTTTGGAAAAAAGGAACATTATGTTTCACTATTGCAGCCAATATTGCGGACTCTGCCATACTTGGTATGGATGCATGTTTCCCAGATAGTATCGTTGGATTCTTGCCGTACGAGAATGTATCAGACACAACATACGTTAAGTATTTGTTCGATGAACTAAAATTATACTTTCAACAGATTTCTAAAGGCACAACCCAAGATAATTTGAGTTTGGATAAAATTTGTAGAGTAAAGCTTAGGGTGCCAGATTATGATACGCAAGTAAAAGTTGCATCTATTTTATCTACTTACGATACTGCCATCGAAAACAATAACAAACGTATCCGTCTTTTAGAGCAAATGGCTGAAAATCTCTACAAGGAATGGTTTGTGAGATTCCGTTTTCCGGGATATGAAAATGAAAGTTTTATCGAGGGTATTCCATCATCTTGGCGTTATGTTCAGTTAGGTGACATTGCTTCGTTTGATAGAGGCATTTCATATTCTTCAGATGAGATAAATTGTGATGATGGGATTAATCTAATTAATTTAAAAAATATTCAGTCATATGGTGGTTTTAGACGCGATGGTACAAAGCAATACAATGGCAAATACAAAGACTCACAAATTGTCGCAGTTGGAGATTTAATCCTTGGCGTAACAGATATGACACAGGATAGAAGAACAGTAGGTTCTGTTGCACTAATCCCACAGATTTCAGGAACATCTGCTATTTCTGCAGACCTTGTTAAAGTAAATCTGAAAGTGCCAAATGTATTCTTTTATTGCATGTGCCGATACGGATTTTATTCCAAATTTTTTTCTCAGTTTGCGAATGGAGCAAACGTATTGCATTTAAAACCAAAGGTACTGTTAAACAAGAAAATTCTATTACCAACAGCTGAATTGATTGAAGCATTTGTTGAAAAAGTGCAGCCTATGATAGATATTGTGGATGACTTGAATTGTCAAAATGATTTACTTATAAAGCAGAGAGATATGCTATTACCACGTCTAATGAGTGGAAAACTTGAAGTTTAGGGAGGTGTTCATATGCGTAACTTCATATCAGAAGACGATATAGAGCAGGCTATACTTTCAAAGCTAAAAGCTGAACCATTTGAATATGACATCCTCATTTGCGATGCTGATCCAAGCAAGCGTGATGATTTGCATGATGGCACAGGAAGAAATTCTAAGAAAGAATGTGTTCTTCCGGATGTTATGCTGTCCTCTCTTAAGCGCATTAATCCAACTATCGAAGAGGATAAAATCAAAGAGATAGTAAAGAATCTAAGGCAGGATTATACAGGAACGGATATCGTAGATACCAACTACAAATTATACAGGCAGATTCGTAATAATATAAAAATCACAGTTCGTAGGAATGGCAAGGAAGATTTCGATTTTGTAAAATTGATAGACTTTGAGCATCCGGAGAACAATACTTTCACAGCGGTATCTCAGATGTGGATTCAGGGTAAGGTCTACTACAGAAGACCGGATATCCTTATCTTTGTCAATGGTATGCCACTTGTGTTTATTGAACTGAAAAATAGCATTGTTAAAGTTGAAGAAGCATATAACAAGAATCTCAAAGATTATATGCGGGATATTCCTAACGTATTTGCATTTAATCAGATTTGTGTGCTTTCAAATGGTTTTGAGACTAAGCTTGGTGCATTTAATGCAACCTACGACTATTTTTTTGAATGGCTCAAGATTGATAGCGAAAAAGAAAAACTGAATCGTGGAGCTATCCTTGCAGCTGATAATGTTAATGATAGCTCTGTCAGATATTTCGTTGATGGTCTTCTTAACAAGAAAAGACTAATTGACTATATTGAGAATTTCATATTGTTTGAAAATCAGAGAATCAAGATTATCGCTAAGAATCATCAGTACCTTGGTGTAAATAACCTTATGGAATCTGTTGAAAACAGAAAAAAATTAAATGGTAAGCTTGGTGTTTTCTGGCATACACAAGGTTCTGGCAAATCCTACTCTATGGTTATGTTTGCCCGTAAGGTAAAACGTAAAGTTGCAGGTAATTTCTCGTTCCTCGTTATTACAGACCGTGAAGATTTGGATACACAGATTTATAAGAACTTTGTGCGTACAGAGGTTATTGGTTCTAAAGAAGAATGCCAGCCAAAGGACAGCAAGCAGTTAAGAGATTTCTTGACTACCAATAAGGCATTCATCTTTACTTTGATTCATAAGTTCAGATACGATAAAACAAAGAAGTATCCAGTTCTTTCAACTCGTGATGATATTATCGTCCTTGTCGATGAAGCCCACAGAACGCAATATAAGGATTTGGCAGAAAACATGAGAACTGCACTTCCGAATGCTAACTTTGTAGCATTTACAGGAACTCCGCTGCTTGGTACAAAACGTCTTACAAATCAATGGTTTGGTGATTATGTATCAGAATATAACTTTGCTCAGTCTGTCGAAGACGGTTCTACTGTACCATTATTCTATTCTAGGCGTGTGCCTGAAGTTGGCCTTGAAAACGACTTTTTAGATGATGATGTCGTAGATATCATTGAAGAAGAAAATCTTAATGAAGATGAGACAAGACTATTAGAGAATTCATCTTCCCGTATCCTTGAAGTTATCAAGAGAGATGACCGCTTAGATAAAGTGGCACAGGATATTGCCTACCACTTCCCAAGACGAGGATTTCTCGGAAAAGGTATGGTTGTATCTGTCGATAAATATACTGCTGTCAAAATGTATGACAAGGTTCAGCATTACTGGGCTATTGAAAAGCAAAATATTATGAAAAAGCGCAACACTGCTTCTACCAAGGAAGAACGTGAGCAGCTTACTAGAATTCTTGCTTATATGAATAAGGTTAAAATGGCCGTTATCATTTCTGAAGATAATGACGAAGAAGCCAAGTTTGCTAAGCAAGGTTTAAATATATCTGAGCATCGTGCAAAGATGAAAGAAATCACACCTGATGGCAAAGATATCGAGGATAGATTCAAGGACCCTAATGACCCCCTTCATCTTGTATTTGTATGTGCCATGTGGTTAACAGGATTTGATGTAAAGAACCTTTCTACACTTTATCTCGATAAGCCGATGAAAGGACACACGCTTATGCAAGCCATTGCTCGTGCTAACAGAGTGTATCCAGGAAAACCTGCCGGAATTATCGTGGATTATGTGAATGTCTTTAAGTACATGAAGAAAGCGTTGACAGAATATGCTACCGGTGATGATGGAACAGAATTTCCTGCAAAAGATATTAACCAATTAATAGGATATATCGACAAAACAATTGATGAAGCAGATTCTTTCCTACTATCTCTTGATATAAATATAGGAAAAATTATTGCAGATTCAAATACATTAGATAAATTAGACGCACTTAGACGTGCATATGACACAATTATAGCCAAAGACGATAATAAAGAAAAATTCAAAGTTATCCTCAACACATTGACAAATCTTTATGAGGCTTCGAAGCCAGAAATTTTTGAAAAGAATTGGTATAATGATAAATTCTCACCATTGTTATATCTTCATGGACTTTTCTGCCACACTATCGATGATGAAAAAGTAGCACGTGCTAGGCTAAAAATGAATCAAATTTTAGATGGTAGTGTAATGGCAAACAAAGATTTTTTAGGTAATAGTCAAAAATCTCCTACTCAATATAAAATAGAAGGAACAAAAGTAATTGACCTTTCTAAAGTAGATGTTAATCAACTTCGAAAAGAGATAAAAGTTGCCAAGTATAAAGCTATAGAAATCAACGATTTAAAAGAGTTCTTAGCTCGTGCCTTAGAACAAATGCTTAGAAAAAATTGTACACGAATAAAATTTTCGGAACGATACAAACGCATTATTGATTCTTATAATGCGGGAGGTACTGAAAACGAAGATTATTATGAACGCTTGCTGAAATTCTTTGAAGAACTATGCCAAGAAAACGATTGAGCTAATACTGAAGGGCTCTCCGAAGAAGAGCTAGAAATTTACGATTTGCTTAGTGCTGGAAAAAAATTAACACAAGCCGAAGAACAAAAAGTTAAATTATCGGCCAAGCACCTATACAAAAAATTGGTAGACAACCGAAGTAGTCTGCTTGTGGTAGATTGGTATAAGGATGAACAACCACGTGCTAAATTGAAATATGAGGTAGAGTTATCTTTGAATGAAGATTTACCGGATAGCTATGATAAATTAGCGTTTGATTCTAAAGTATCGTTATTGATGAATCATTTTGTTGATATGGCTGTCCAGGGTTATGGTTGGATTGGTGCTGCTTAAAAAAGGAATCTATATAAATGATTGTATTCTCGGAGGTACACGATGGATAACGAACTTGTAATATTCGAAGATGATGAAATAAAGTTAGAAGTTCCGATTTCTGCAAAAGATGAAACTGTCTGGCTCAATCGCCAGCAAATGGCAACACTATTTGATCGCGATATCAAGACAATTGGCAAACATATAAAGAACGCTATAAATGAAGAATTAAGCGGTACTTCAACTGTCGCAAAATTTGCGACAGTTCAATTAGAAGGAATGCGTCAAGTCGAAAGACTAATTGAATACTACAATCTTAATGTCATCATTTCCGTTGGCTACCGCGTAAAATCCAAACGTGGCGTAGCTTTTAGAAAGTGGGCCAATTCTGTTCTTAAGGAGTACATAATCAAGGGATATGCCATCAATCAGCAACGGTTAAATCAATTAAATCAAGTACTCAGCATCATGAAACGATTGGAAACTGCCTTGGATGCCAAACAAGTACTTACTGTTGTCGAGCGATATAACAAAGCCCTCGATTTACTGGATGATTATGATCATCAAAAACTAGAAAAGCCTAAAGGCAATAAAACCACGTATATTCTGACTTACGAAGAATGCAGAAAAGTAATTGACGAGATGAAATTCTCATCTGATTCAAAGCTTTTTGGGAATGAAAAAGATGATTCCTTCAAAGGCAGTATCGGCAATATTTATCAAAGCTTTGCCGGTGTGGACATCTACCCTTCCCTTGAAGAGAAAGCTGCCAATCTGCTTTATTTCGTCACCAAAAACCACAGTTTTTCCGATGGTAATAAACGGATTGCAGCTACCATGTTTTTATATTTTTTGGATAGGAACGGCGTTCTCTTTACAAATCATGAAAAACTGATTGATGACCACACCCTCGTTGCACTTGTTATCATGATAGCTGAATCAAGGCCGGAAGAGAAAGACGTTATGATCAGTATCATCATGAACTGCATCAGTTAAATTCTGCACTAAAACAAATGACCACACTGGAGCGTAATCTCTACCCCAATGTGGTCATTTTGATTCTTCACTATTCTTTGCTTTTATTTGTCAAGTTACATATGCGCGGCGCAGTCCCATACGTTAGTAGTAGAACTGGTAGTAATCGCCCTATCTTGCTGCATTTTGCCACGTTTATCGCAGCTTGGACCGCCTGCCCACTCATTTGCCGTGGCAGATGAATAATATTTTGTGCATAAGGCATTCTCTTTCTGCTCAATACGCAATCCTAAAATAGTCCAAATATGCCTTATATCTATCCTGTGCAGCAAGGTAGGTATCCGTCAGATAACCATTTTCTTTGCCCCACTCCTGCAAAAAATTTTCAACAAATTTCTAATATTAGTATAGCACGTTGACGGCAAGAATCTCAATTATTTTCATTCATTCTTTCAAGTACTTTTACCATTCAAAAATCACTAAAAACATTAACAACAAAACACCAAAGGGACTGTCACCGCAAATAAAATCAACTTACGCGACAGTCCCTTTTAGCTTATCATTATTACTTCAGCAATTCCTTTTCTTCCAGATACACAGCCAGCAGCTGCGCCACCTTATTCACCAGTTTCAGGCAATTTTTCAAATGCTCACGCGTATTAAACTCGTAAGGCATCAAATCACCGCAGGCACAGGAGCCGAATTCCTTAGCAAAGCGCTCATGGAATTCCAATGTCAGCGGATAAATTTCTGCCAATGGTTTATCGCTCGGCTGATTGCGGCCGGCCAGCGTACTGATGACCATCACACAGCCTGCCATCGCTCCGCACAAGTCGCGCGCATGACCAATGCCACCGCCAAATCCGGAGCACAGACGGAAAGCGTTATCATCAATATTCACGCCTGCCTCCTTGCGAAAGGTTTGCACAATCGCTTCGCAGCAGTTATACCCGCTCTTAAAATTGTTGCCTGCTGCCATGCCCATTTTTTCGCTAAATTCACTCATGCTTTTCTCCTCCTTGCATAACAATATTAAAATGCTTACTTTTTGTCGTTATCGCTTTCCGTTGCATACGGCCAACCGCTCATGCCTCCCTCCAGGCTGTAAACATCACGGAAGCCGCGGGCGCGCAGGATAACCTCCGCTTCGTAGCCACGCAAATCAATCTGGCAGGCTGTAACTATTTTCTGCTGCTTATCCAGCTTGCTGATATCCGCTGTCCGCAAGGTATCAAGCGGCAGATTTACTCTCGACGGAATGTCGGCAATACGCTTAGCTGCTACCTCTGCCGGTGTGCGTACATCAACGAATAAATAATCCTCCTGCGTACGGTCCTTTTCAAAGTCTACAGTATTAATGCTGCGCAGCTGTCCGTCAAGTTTATTTTGCAGGACATTAGCTGCCGTTGCAATATTCTCAATCGGCGTATTAAACGGCGGCGCATAAGCCAGATCAAATCCGGACAAATCCTCCAGCGTTGCACCTAAAGAAATTGCCGCCGCCAATGTATCAATACGCTTAGCTACGCTCGCTCCGACAGCCTGCGCACCCAATACGCGTCCGCTGCTCTTTTCCGCCAACAGCTTCAGCACAATACGTCCTACTCCCGGCATATAACCCAAACGGTCAGAGCCTGGTACAACTACGCTTGCAAAATCAATACCGGCCTGCCGTGCAGTCCGCTCGTTCAAACCGGTTGCCCCGGCTTCCTGCGCAAAGAAGCGACAGGCGGCAGTCCCCAGGACACCGGGATATTGCTTCCGCGCTCCGCAGATATTATCCGCAATTACACGGCCATGCTTGTTGGCGGTAGAACCCATAGGCACAAACACCTTGGCTCCGCTGACACGATGAGTATTTTCCGCACAGTCACCTCCGGCATAAATTGCATCATCGCTTGTCTGCAGGTATTCATTAACCGCAATACAACCGCTCGGACCTATAGCAAGACCGGCCTCGCGCGCCAGCTCCACATTCGGACGCACGCCGACGGCAAAGATAACCAGCTGTGCCGGGATTACGCGTTTATCTGTCTGCACTCCGCTAACTTTACCGTTTTCTATGGTAAAGGCACCTGCTCTTTCCTCCAGAAAAATATCGAGCAACGGATTTTTCGTATCACGCAGCAGCAGTGCTGCCATATCCTCATCAAGCAGCTGCGGCAGCAGTCTGTCCTGCTGTTCCAGAACGCTGGTATGCAAACCGCGGCGCACAAAAGCTTCTGCCAGTTCCAGACCGATAAAGCCTGCGCCGATGATTACTACATCCTTAACGTTGCCTTCGGCAATTTCCTTATCTACCGCTTCAACATCCCACGGGAACCAGAAGCTGTGAATACCTGCGGCATCAGCATTAGGCAAGGGAAGCTTCACCGGCGTACTGCCAGTTGCCAACACCAGCACGTCATAAGACAGCTGTTTCAGCTCTTCCTTTTCCAGATAATGCACGCATTTTTGCACTCTGTCTATTTTTTGCACATTACAGCCGCAGCGGGCGTCAATGCCCTTCACGGCCGCAAAATAATTACTGTCGCGCAAGGCTCCCTGCGGTGTATGGTCAAAGCTGTCCATGCTCTTGACCTCACCGCTGATAAAATACGGGAAGCCGCAGGCGCCATAGCTCAGCTGCGGTCCGCGTTCCAGCACGATAATCTCTGCTTCGGCATCCAGCCTGCGCAAGCGCGCCGCCGTTTTCATACCGGCGGCCACCCCGCCGACGATTACTACACGTTTACCCATAATGTCACCTCCAAGAACAAATTTAACATTGTCTTACTATTATGAAAATTCAACAGACAAAACTGCTTCTGTCAGCAAATATTACTCTATAACCATTATAACAAAACAGCCTCCGAAAGCAAAGCTGCGGAGACTGTTTATTTTTCATATGCTATTTTGCTTCATACACACTCAAAGCTTCCATTGCCAAGGCATAGCCCGCAAATCCCAGGCCGCAAATCTGGCCGACGCAGCCAGCCACCGTTACAGAATGATGGCGGAACTCCTCACGCTGATGGATGTTGCTGATATGCACCTCAATCGCAGGAATATTTACTGCCTTTAATGCGTCCAAAATTGCTACGCTGTAATGCGTAAACGCCGCCGGATTGATAACAATGCCGTCAAAATGACCGTAAGCATTCTGAATAGCGGTAACTATATCGCCCTCATAATTGCTCTGCAGCAGCTCCACCTCTACGCCAAGGCGGTCAGCCGCAGAACGGATGTAAGCACACAGGCTGTCATAATCATCACGACCGTAGATATTTTTTTCACGGATGCCCAGCATATTAATGTTAGGACCATTCAAAACTAAAATTTTACGCATCTTTATCCCTCCAGCTTAGCGGCAATATTCAGCAGCTCATGCAGAACTCTGCCGAAATCGCCATTATTATCAATAGTATAATCCGCATATCGGCGGTACAGCGCAATACGCTCGTTATATAAAGTATAAAGCTTCTGCTTATCGGCAGCAAGCAACGGACGCGCATCACCGGCAATACATCCGATGATGTTTTCCGGTTTGCGGTCGATAAAAACCACAACACCGCCGCGCTTCAGCAGCTCCATGTTTTCCGCACGCTTTACGGCACCTCCACCTGTTGCGATAACAGCTCCGTCACATTCCGCCAAATACGCCAACGTGCGCGTTTCCGCTGCGCGGAATGCATCTTCGCTTTCCGCGAAGAAAGCCTTTATCGTGCGCTGCTCACGCTCTTCGAGGACAGAATCGGCATCATAAAACGGCAGCTGCAAACGTTTGGCCATACGCTTGCCAAAGGTGCTTTTGCCGCAGCCCGGCATACCAATCAGCACGATATTTTTCATATATTCTGCTCCAAATCCTGCATGATTTTGACGATTAATTCGCTGTCGTATTTTTCGCCCTGCCAGATTTCCTGAGCAGCCACAGCCTGCGCCACAAGCATGAACAAACCATTGACAGTCTGCATCTTCGCCTCGGCAGCCTGCTTCAAGAACAATGTCTGCTTAGGATTATAAATCAAATCTACAGCAGCATCAAAATTGCTGATTTCCTCAGGCGTAACCGGTGCAGCATTAACCTTGGGATACATGCCCACAGGCGTGCAGTTGACAATCACATCACCGGTCAGCGCTGCTAAGCCGTCATAATCAATAAACTTGCACTTAGGCGCAATCTTAAGGAAATCCTTATCAACATGGGCAACATCTCGCGTAACAAGATACAGCTTGCCGACACGCTTATCAACCATATATTTGACAACCGCACGCGCAACGCCGCCGGTACCTAGCACAGCAACACGCTTAGCACGCACATCAATATTGTTGTATTCCAGCATTCTGCCAAAGCCGAAGTAATCGGTATTGTAGCCTTCGGCACCGTTTTCATCAAATTTAATCGTATTTACAGCGCCGATAGCCTTAGCCTCACGTGTAATGCTGTCCAACAGCGGCATAACATGCAATTTATGCGGAATGGTAACATTGCTGCCCGCATAATTGGCACGCAGCTCCTCCATGCGCTTAGGCAAATCCTCCTGCGGAGTTTCCAGCAGCGTATAATCTCCTTCGATACCCGTATACTTAAAAAACAGCTCGTGAATCTGCGGTGAAAGGCTGTGTCCCAGCTTACCGCCTAAAAGTCCGTAATGCTTCATCTGTTTATTCCTTTCGCTCGTAAGCACGATAATTGCCAAGAACCTTGCAATATGTGCTCTTCGATTTTATTTCTTCCATCACATCAATAACCAGCGGATCTGCCAGATTACCGGTGACATCGATGTAGAAAAAGTATTCCCACGTTTTGCCGACAATCGGTCGTGATTCCAGATTCAGCATATTCAAGCCCATATGGTAGAAGCTGGCAAGCATCTTATACAGCGAGCCAGTTTCGTGCTTCACGGCAACAATCAGCGTAATCTTATTTGCGTTCGCTACGATTTCCGGTTTTTTGGCGATAATAACAAAGCGGGTATAATTGTTGCTGTTGCTATTGATGGCCGGCGCAATAACCTTCAAATTATATAGCTCTGCTGCCTGCTTACCTGCAATAGCACCTAAGGTTACATCCTGCTTTTCGGCAACCTCCTCCGCACTCTTGGATGTACTGAAATAAGGAATCTGCTCTATATCCGGATAATCATGGAAGAAATCAGCGCACTGCTTCAAGCCCTGCGGATGCGAGTAAACTGTTTTAATCGTGCCAAGTGATGCACCCTCACAGCCTAAAAGATTTTGTTCAATCTTTACGCACTGCTCGCCTACAATGCTGCAGTCATATTGGCGCAGTAAATCATATACCTCGGTAATACCGCCGGTCGAAGAATTTTCAATCGGCAGCACGGCGTAATCCATCGTACCGTCGCTGATACTGGCAATTACCTCTTCAAAGGTCTGGAAGTGATGACGATTGTAGCGGCGTCCATGAAAATATTCCTCTAACGCCTGATGTGTAAAGGAGCCTGCAGGACCGAAGCAAGCAACCTCATAGGTTTTGTCGTTTTCTTCCGACAGCGCAGTTTCTTCCAGCAGACAGGCCTGATCGATAATACCGCGCATAATATTTTTTACAGCCACGGAATATTCCTTGTTCTCCAAAAAGCCTGCAACCTTTTCAATAACCTTAGCTTCACGGTTTTTGTCCTTAACAGGCAGTCCCTTGGATTTTTTATAGGCAGCTATCTGCATAACAAGCTGCAAACGGCTTTCTAGTACGTCTGCCAGCTGCTGGTCAACCTTATCTATTTCTTGGCGGATTTTTTCTAAATCAAGCTCCTGCATTTTATTTCTCCCATTTCTTCGCTTCTAAAAGTAAATCCCACAGCGTCCACGCTACCACTGCTTCGATAACAGGCACAGCACGCTGCACAATACAGGGATCATGCCTTCCGACAATCGCCAGCGTTGTATCCGCCTGCTCCTTAAGGCTCACCGTCTGCTGCTCGCGCGCAATCGACGGCGTAGGCTTAATTGCCACGCGCACTACCAAAGGCATACCGTTGGTAATGCCACCGGTAACGCCGCCGTTGTGGTTCGTCAGCGCCTGCACCTGGCCATCAACATAATGCAAAGCGTCATTTGCTTCAGCACCCGTCAGCCCGGCAAAGCCAAAGCCATCGCCAAATTCTACACCTTTAACAGCAGGCACGGAAAACAGCGCATGGCTCAGCATGCTTTCCACGGAATCAAAATACGGTGCTCCGATGCCCGCAGGCAAATGCAGTGCAATGGCTTCAATTACACCACCCACGCTGTTAAGCTCACTCTTGGCCTGCAAAATGCGCTCCTGCATTTTTGCGCCGACAGTATCATCCATAACAGCAAACTTTTTCGCATGCAGCGCTGCTAATTCTGCATCACTTACACCCATAGGATTGAAGCGTTCTTCTTTAATATCGTTAATCTGCAGAATATGCGAACCGACAACAATACCGTACTGCGCCAGCGCCTGCTTGGCTACAGCACCGGCAAAAACGAGCGGTGCCGTCAGGCGACCGGAAAAATGACCGCCGCCGCGATAATCATTAAAGCCCTGATAACGCACATGGCCTGCGTAATCTGCATGACCGGGGCGCATCTTATCTGCCAGAATACTGTAATCCTTGGAATGCTGGTCGCTGTTGATGATACGTGCGCACAGCGGCGTACCTGTTGTAAAGCCATTGAAGAAGCCACTTTGGATTTCTACCATATCGCTTTCCTTGCGTGCTGTGCTCAACGCATTCTGTCCGGGAGCACGACGCGCCATTTCGGCAGCAATCGCTGCTTCATCAAGCGCCAATCCCGGCGGCAGTCCGTCCAGCACTACGCCGATGGATTTGCCATGCGATTCGCCGTATATCGCCATTTTTATATTCATGCCAAAAATTCCGCTCATGCCAGCACCTCAATTTTTCCGCCTACGCTCTTGTAATCCTGCCAGAAGTCAGGATAAGACTTGCTTACACTGCCTGCACCGGTTAATGTAATCGGTTCTGCGCAGCATTGTGCGGCAATAGCCAGACTCATGGCAATACGATGGTCGTTCCAGGCATCTGCCTCTACACCGCCGCGCAGTCCCTCAGGCTTGCCGCTAATCGTAAGGCCTTCCTGCTCTTCCGTAATCGCCGCACCCATTTTATTTAATTCGTTTGTAATAGCCGCCAGCCTGTCGCATTCCTTGATACGCAGGCGTCCTGCGTTAATAATCTTCGTCGTTCCCTCACTTACTGCTGCCAAAACAGTAAGTACAGGAATAATATCAGGGCAGTCAGAAGCATCTATTACCGTTGCCTGCGTTGCACTGCTGTTCACAGTTACGCTGTCGGCATTTTTAGCAATATCAGCACCCATGCGCTGCATAATTTCTACCACAGCCTTATCACCCTGCAGTGAAGCAAAATCTACACCGCTTGCCGTAATGCCTGCACCCAAAGCACCACCGACAGTCCAAAAGGCTGCTTGCGACCAATCGCCCTCAACCTTGCTGTCCTGTGCCTTGAAATGCTGCTTGCCGGGTACAAGATAATGACGGTGTGCGCCATCTACATTTTCTACCTTTACGCCGTACTTTGCCAGACAATTCAGTGTCATATCTACATAAGAAGCAGATTCCAGCGGCGAAGTAATGATAATTTCGGAATCACCCTTTAATAACGGCAAAGCAAAAAGCAGACCGCTGACAAACTGACTGCTGACATCGCCCGGCAGTTCAAATTTACCCGGCATCAGGTGACCGTTAACCGTCAACGGCAGATTGCCGTTATCATTAAAATATTGCACAAACTGCTTATCCAAAATATCATAATACGCCTGCAAAGGACGCGATACCAGCTTGCCATGACCGATAAAGGTCAGCGGACAGCCAAGATTTGCTCCCAAAGGAATAAAAAAGCGTAAGGTGGAACCGGATTCACCGCAGTCAACATTATCTGCCGCTGCAATCGGATGACCTGTGCCTGTAATCTGCAAAGCCTTACGTCCCTCTAGCATGCTGGGGATTTCGTCCACGCTCACATTCATAGCACGCAGAACGCGCATCGTTGCTTCAATATCCTTGGACATGCTGATATTATCGACAATGCTGGTGCCGCCTGCAAGACCTGCACAAATGATTTCTCTGTGTCCCATGCTTTTAGATGACGGCACCTGCACCGTTCCTGCCAATTTTACAGGATAAATTTTTACCTTTTCCATTTAGCCTCACCCCAAATACTTTGGCACTTCCTGCCAATCAACTTTCTGCAGTACGCCCTCGCCTATCTGCTGCAAAATAATGAGGGTAATGCTGTTGCCGTTCTTTTTCTTATCTCTTGCCATTGTATCAAGCAGCTGCGCTTTTTCTACGCCCGCAGTCAACGGCAAATTGTACTTTTCAAGTACGCTCTTAATACGCTCGGCGCTGCCTTTGGCTGTCATTCCCAGCTCTTCGGTGCGCTTTGTCAGCTGATACATGCCAATCGCCACACCCTCGCCATGCGTGAAGCTGCTGTAGCCAAAATGCTGCTCTACAGCATGTCCCAAGGTATGACCGAAATTCAGCAGCATACGCAGGCCCGTATCAAATTCATCCTGCTCTACAATGCGCGCTTTTATTGCACAGCAGGTGGCAACAACACTGTCAATATCTGCCAACAGCTCCGCATCATCGGCATAGCCGGCAATTTTTTCAAAAAGCGCCGCATCCTTAATGCAGCCGTATTTAATCGCTTCTGCCAGACCGTCATGCAAAAATCTGGTAGAAAGCGTTGCCAGTAAATCTGTGTCGATAAATACAGCCTTCGGCTGATAAAAAGCACCGGCAAGATTTTTGCCGGCCTTTAAATCTACAGCTACCTTGCCACCCACGCTGCTGTCAATCTGCGCCAGCAGTGAGGTTGGTATCTGCACAAAGGCAATGCCACGCATAAAGCTGGCAGCGGCAAAGCCGCCCAAATCACCGACAACACCGCCGCCAAGCGTCAGCACAACGTCAGTGCGCGTAAGCCCTGCTGCAGCAAGCTGTTCCAATACATCGCTGAGCACCTGCATGTTCTTGCTTTGCTCACCGGCTTCAATTACCACCTTATGCACAACAAGGCCAGCCTCTTCGAGGCTAGCCTGTAATTTTGCTGCATATAACGGTGCAACATTTGTATCGCTTATAATTGCAGCCTTGCGTGCCTTCGGCAGCAACGCTGCAACCTTAGAGCCGACCTGCGGCAGCAGGCCGGCGGCTATTTCAATATCATAGGCATGAGCGCCTAATGCAACATGAATTTTCTTCATTAAAAAAGCTCCCTTCTCCGTGCTCCCGCCTTGCGCATCAGTTCCTTCAGCTTTTCGCCGTCATCACTGCGCAGAGCGTCGCGCCACAGCGCCAGCTGCTCCATATATTTGTCTATTTCATCCGCAACCTTTTCCCTGTTGGCCAGGAACAGATTGCACCATAATTCAGGATTGATATCTGCTACACGAGTGCCATCTCGGAAGCTGCCGGCAACGAAGTACTTGGTCTTATCATCAAAGGAAGCGCTGTCCATAAGCGCTACCGCAGTAACATGCGGCAGATTACTGGTATAGGCAATAGTTGCATCATGCTGCTCCGGTGTTACCTGAACCGTATGCTTGCAGCCAAGAGCCAAAGCAAATTGCTCCAGCCAGCTAACAGCAGCCTGTGTGTTATGCTTTTCCGGCACGATGATGTAATTCGCATTCTGAAAAATATGCGCATCGCTCATGCCGAGACCGCTGCCCTGACGCCCGGCCATCGGATGGCCGGAAATAAATTCCATGCCATCCTTTAAAAGCGCCTGACCTCTGCTGATCATATCATTTTTAATGCCTGCAACGTCAGTCAGCAAAACGTTTTCGTTAAAGAAATCAACGTTTGCGGCTATAAAATTTACGATAGCATCAGGATAAATAGCGCAGATAATTACATTGGCCTCTTTAAACCTCACATCAGGATTTGCCATACCAATGTCTATTATTCCCTGCTGCTTGGCCTCCTGCAATGTTGCTGCATCACGCTCTACGCCGATAATCTGCTTAACGCCCAGCTTACGCAGCGCTTTGGCATAGGAGCCGCCAATCAGCCCCAGGCCAACGATAGCAAAGCTGAGCTCCTGCCACTTTGTACTTCTATTTTCGCCACCAAAATCAGCTTCCAAAAAAATCACTCCTAAACTGCCATACTACTATTATAACTCTCTGCCGACAATGTTCGCAATGCCTCTGAGGTCGCCCATCAGCTTAGCAAAACGGTCCGGCTTCAAGGATTGGGCACCATCACACCATGCTGCTTCCGGATCGTTATGTACTTCAATAATCAAACCGTCCGCACCTACTGCAACCGCAGCCTTAGCCAAAGGCTCTACCATCCACCACATGCCTGCTGCATGACTCGGGTCAACAACTACCGGCAGATGGCTGAGTCTTTTTACTGCAGGAATAGCACTTACATCAAGCGTGTTGCGGGTGTAGGTTTCAAAGGTACGGATACCGCGTTCGCAAAGGATAACATTTTCGTTGCCCTCGCTCATAATGTATTCCGCTGCCATCAGCCATTCCTCAATCGTTGCCGCCAGACCACGCTTCAACAGAATAGGCTTATTGGTTTTGCCCAATTCCTTCAGCAGATCGAAGTTCTGCATATTGCGGGCACCGACCTGAATCAGGTCAACATCCTCAACAAAGCGTTCCACCATGTAAGGTGACATGATTTCCGTAACAATCGGCAGGCCGGTTGCTGCTCTGGCATTTTTCAGGAAATCCAGACCTTGTTCCTTCAAGCCCTGGAAGGAGTACGGAGAAGTGCGGGGTTTAAACGCACCGCCACGCATCAGCGTAGCACCTGCGGCCTTAACATCCTCGGCAATTTCCGTTACCTGCTCCTGAGTTTCAACGGAACATGGACCTGCGATAACCTGCAGCTTTTTGCCGCCGAATTTTCTGCCTGCAACATCTACAATGCTGTCCTCGGGATGGAACATGCGGTTGGCACGTTTAAAAGGCTCCTGCACACGCATTACCTTTTCTACACCCTCGACAACACGCAAAAGGTTGATATCCAACGCGCTGGTATCACCAACAACACCAAACAGTGAAGCATTTACGCCATCACTGGCATGAATCTGAAAGCCCTTGCTTTCTAATTGGTTTTTCAGCTTAGTTTTTTCCTCAACAGTTGCATTTTGTTTGAATACGATAATCATGATAAAATCTCTCCTTTAATCTAATCTACAATACTACAATACTACTCCCAGATCAGGAGCTATTACAAACCCTTACGCTTTTTGATATTGCTAAGGGATAATGCCTTGACTTACATATCTCTGCCGACAATTCTGGCAATGCCCTTCAGCTCGCCCATCAGTCTGGCGAAGCGTTCAGGTCTTAAGGACTGTGCGCCGTCACAAAGCGCTGCTTCCGGATTGTTGTGGACTTCTATCAAAAGTCCGTCGGCACCGACTGCTACAGCAGCCTTCGCCAGCGGCTCTACCATCCACCACAGGCCTGCTGCATGGCTCGGGTCAACTACTACCGGCAGATGGCTGAGCTTTTTCACAGCGGGAATTGCGCTTACATCCAAGGTGTTGCGCGTATATGTTTCAAAGGTGCGGATACCGCGTTCGCAAAGGATAACGTTCTCGTTGCCCTCGCTCATGATATATTCCGCTGCCATCAGCCATTCCTCAATCGTTGCTGCCAGACCACGCTTCAGCAAAATCGGCTTATTGGTTTTGCCCAGCTCCTTCAGCAGTTCAAAGTTCTGCATGTTACGGGCGCCAACCTGAATCAAATCTACATCCTCTACAAAGCGCTCAATCATATACGGTGACATGATTTCTGTAACAATCGGCAGGCCTGTTTCCTTTTTGGCACCCTTTAAATAATCCAGGCCAACCTCCTTCAAGCCTTGGAAGGAATACGGTGAGGTGCGGGGCTTGAAGGCGCCGCCGCGAAGCATCGAGGCGCCGCCAAGTTTGATGGACTTGGCAATGTCCGTAACCTGCTCCTGCGTTTCTACGGAGCACGGACCTGCGATAACCTGAATCTTGCGGCCGCCGATTTCAACACCGCCGACATTAATCACGGAATCCTGCGGATGGAACATGCGGTTAGCTCGCTTGAACGGCTCCTGCACACGCATTACCTTGTCTACCGCATCATCAATACGCAGCATATTGATATCAAGTGTGCTCGTGTCGCCGATGATTCCGAAGATGGTCATGTTGACACCGTTGATTTCGTTAATTTGGAAGCCCTTGCTTTCCAAATTACTGCGCATTTTCGCTTTATTTTCCTCCGGCGCTCCCGGCTTGAATACTATTACCATAAATTGTCTCCCCTTCGTTCTTACACCCTTGTCATTTAATTTACCCTATTGCTATAAGCTACCATGCTACAAAAAAAGCAGGCTCCCGTAAAAGAGCCTGCTGTAAAAGCTAAATCTTAATTGCAAGCACTGCGCTCGCAATTACTATTTATAGTCTCCAATACGATGATTACTGCTATATGATTTTTCCCATGCAAAATAACCGGTGCTAAAATAATAGTTAAATACCGGTGCGTAATAAAAACCATATTCAATTGCAGTGTTCATCATTTTAGATTCCATCATTTTCACCTGCAACAACTTCAGCATTTCCTTATGCTTCAAAATTTATCGCCGCAATCAGCGATTGAGGTTATTTTACTCCTACTGCTCCGCAAACGTCAAGGAAAAAGCTAAATTTTATTTATTTTTTATCTTATCGTACTATTATTGTAAACTAGGTTACAGTAATAACGTTAATCAGAAAGCTTACATAGATTTTTTGTCGCTGACTTATAAGCTCGCTTCCAAAGCACAGGTTTTTCCTAACGCACCCACGGCATCTGCACGACAGCGGTTGCAATGCTGCATCTGCGGCATCCACTGCTTGCAAACATTACGCAGCTGCATAATTTCTTCGGCCGCAGGCTCCGCAAGATGCGCAAAACCGGTTCCCTCCACCGGCAGCATCGGTAAAATATTCTGCAGCTTCGCTCCCAGCAAAGCCATACGTCTGGCAATCGCCGGGATTTCCTGGATATTCACGCCGGGTATCGCCACCGTATTTATCTTCACCTTCACGCCATATTCGCCAAGCAGTTGCAATCCTTCTATCTGCCTTTCTAAAAGCAGTGCAGCAGCCTCTTCACCGACATATTTTTTGCCTTCATCATTAATAAAGCTGTAAATATGCGCCCCTGTATTGCTGGTAATTGCATTCACCGTCACCGTAACATAATCAACACCCAAGGCTGCTATCTCCTTGGCATACTTCGGCAAATACAGGCCGTTAGTTGATAAGCAAAAGAAAACATCCTTATCAACCTCACGAATCATGCTCAACGTTCTGCTGACTGCCGGCCAGTTGGCCAGCGCATCGCCAGGCCCGGCAATGCCTGCTACCGTCAGCTTAGGCACCTTAGCCTTCATCTGCAGATACCAGTCGACTGCATCCTCCGGTACCATAACCCTTGCCACGACGCCGGGACGGCTTTCATTTACACAGCTGTATTTGCGCAGGCAATAGTTGCACTGCATATTGCATTTAGGTGCCACAGGCAGATGAATACGGGCGTAATCGCTGCATTTAGCTGTAAAACAGGGATGTGTTTCAAGCTCACTCATGATTTACCTCACAAACACTTTCACGCAAGCCGGCATATCGGCCATCTGTTTTATATTGCTGCTGCAAGGCACCGTTAACAATCTGCTCAATGAGCAAGGCAGCACCACGCACTCCTACAAGCGTATTATCAGTAAAGCACAGCCGGTCAAAGGCAGGATAAGCACAGCGCACTAACGGCACCTGATATTTTTCAGCCAAATTATTTAAGAATGAAGAACCGCAAAACAATACAGGCTTGTGCTTTGCTGCAGCCTCTGCCATTTTATCCAAGCTAAATTCCGCAGTGTCCTCTGCAATAACAATGCGCATTCCCAGCTCATCGGCAAAAAAGCTCTGTAAGCCTTCTAAATGTGCCTTATCCGTAGCCAAAGCCACAGGCAGCTGGTATAAATTCACCAGATAATCCGCACAGCGATAAACGAGCTTTTTAGCCGCTGCCTCCAGCTCAGCAAGCTCATCGGAAAAATCAATTTTCAACGCTTCACCTAACTGACGCAAAAACTTCTGCATGCCTGCTACACCGTAAGGATAAGCGCATTTGATGTATGGTACGCCAAATTCTTCCTGCATTTTCTTCCCCAAAGGCTCGCCATAGCCGAAGCAGATATTCAGCTCTGCCTGCGGCATCGCTGCAATATCGCGCAGGCTGCAATCCTGCAGCGCGCAGTTAACTCTAACCTTGGAACCCAAAATCTTCTTCAGTTCAAGCAAATCATTATCAGCATAAGGATCATCATTCATTATGCCAAGAATATTTATCGTGGCAGCTTGTTTTTTCTCCGCGGCTCGGAGCAAGGGCAGCAACGCTAAATAAGCTGCTTCTGCACCGCTGTCAATATTCCCTGCATATCCCGGCGCTTTTACATGCAATAATTTTTGCGAGCCTTCGGTAGTATCCAAAATACCGTCCACATCATCGCCGATCATATTCGGCACGCAGCCGCTGACTACAAATACCGCACCGCAATGTGCAAAAATACGCTCTGCCTCCTGCAAGGCTTTACGCAAAACCTTCTCACCGCCATTAACAACATCTTCATCATAGATAACATCAGAGGCCTGACGTACATCATAGGGCTTGCCTGCATATCTGAATGTCAGGCTGCCCCACTGACAGCCGACAACGGAATGCTGCAGGATTAAGGCATCCTTAATACCGCCAAGAGCACGCACAGCACCAAACAAAGCACAGCTACTTAATGGTTTCATTATTTTCTTTGCCTCCATATTCTGCTATACAGTTCGCGTGCTGCTTTACTGTCTTTATCAGCTTCGCGCATCGGATAAAATACCGGGTCATAGGCCAGCTTGCTCAGCAAAAGACTGCTGCCTGTTCGCTGCGGTTGTTGCAGCATCTGCCAAACTTCTTCCATAATATCCACAAAGCCCTGATAATTCCACACCGAGCGGTCAAACAAATTATAAAGCACGGGAACATCCAAAGCAGCATATCGCGGATGACCGTTACAGATAACAAAATCACAGCTCTGTGCAGCTTCACGCAAAGCATCCTCCGAAGGCTCCAATAAAATTTGCGCCTCACAGCCATACTCAGCCTTAGCAAGCTCTATCCTGTCCTTAAATCTCTGCATCATTGCATCATCCAGACCTGTTTCTGCCTGGTAGGAAGGATTCATGATAATACATATCTTCTTAATCGGCAGACCATAATCCTGCTGATAAACGCGCAGCGCATCCGGCAAATATGCAATACCATGCGCAATCAGGCAAAACTTATACTTGGCAAATTCCGCACGCAGCTCCTGATACCGGGCGGCAACCCGTTCATATTCTTCCTGCAAAACGTGTTCAACAGCATCCTCGCAGCCAAGCATTTTTCCTATTTGCCTGTACAAATCACTGATTCCTTCAATACCATGCCACTCCTGCATATCGGCAACATGCAGAAACGGCGTGCCAAAGCGTTGCTCCATCGCCAACGCCCATTTTTTGCGACGTACTATATTCAGCGCTGCTTGCGGAGCCTTCTTGATTGTCTGCAAATCTGCGGCAGGCAGATAAGCATTTACGGTAATCCCCATTTTCTGCAGCATCTCGCTCATGCCCTGCAGCTTATCCTCACCGTTATAGCCCCAGACAAAGGCTTCAATATTTACGCTCCGCGGCTGTACGCTTTGAGGCTCCATTACCTGCTCAACTAAAGCATCCATCACCTCCACATAACCGCAGCCGGGATAAACAGCACTGGAAGAAAACTTTTGCTTCTGCTTTTGGCAAGCCTTTTCACGCAAAACCTTGCGGCCGTTGCTCTTGTCCATATGCGAAAAAACCTGCGACGTAATCGGCACAAGCTTTGCTTTAAACTGCGGCTGCAGGCTGCAGGCCAAGCCAGACAAATCATCATTGATAATATCCGACACCACGGAAGGTAGCAGAAAAATAATCTCCGGCTTTTGCTCACGCTCCACCTTTTGCAGTAATGCCGTCAGCTTTTTTTCACCGCCGAAAATTACATCATTGTTACGTAAATCCGCACATTCCAGCTCATAAACCGGGCTTTGTCCGCTGCGCACATGACAGCGGTAATGAAAGCCGCAGCCACGCGGACTATATAAGACCACGGCAGCATTTTTGATTTCGCTGATGCAGGCAAGATTTCCCGACACCTTGCCGTTAACGGCGTAGCGATGCAGATAACTTGAAGGGTTCATGCCCAAAAGCATGTTATCCTGATAATATTGGTTCAATGGTGTTCAGCTCCTTTTGTACTATTTTGCATCCTTATATAGCAAATGCAACTGACCATCTTCATCATTATAAGGTTTTATTTTAATTTTGAAGGTTTCTTCTATAACAGGAGAACAAAGCACATCTTTTGTCTTACCATAAGCAATAATCTTGCCCGCTTTTAACAAATAAAGCTTTTGGCAAAATTTAGCGGCAAGATTCAAGTCGTGCATCACTGCTAAAACCTCAACCTGCATATTTTCAATCAATTCTAATAAATGGAATTGATAATACAAATCCAGGTGATTGGTCATTTCATCTAAAAGCAAAGTTTGTGGCTGACCAGTAAGGACTCTTGCAATCATAACTCTTTGCTGTTCACCACCGGAAAGCTGGTTATAAAGGCGTTCTTCATAGCCATTCAAGCCTACAGCAGCAAGTGCAGCCTTTGCCAGCTCATAATCAGCCTGCGAATCAAGTTCAAAAGGCTTTTTATAAGGAGTGCGTCCCATAAGGATTAAATCAAGCACCTTAAAATCAAAGTTCAGAGTACTATTCTGCTTCATCACTCCTAGCCTTTGAGCTGTTTGCTGTAAAGATAGCGTCTCCAAATCCTCCCCATCGAAAAAAATTCTACCACTTTGAGGCTTTAGAGAACGATATAACGCGCGTAAAATAGTCGATTTTCCACTACCATTAGGACCTATAAGACCAACGAACTCTTTATTCTTTACTTCTAAGGTTATTTTTTCTACTATCGTTTTATTATCAATAGCAATATCCAGAGATTCTGTCTGTATTTCCATTACTTATCACCAAATCCATATTTTTTACTGCACATTAAATATAAGAAAAACGGCCCGCCAACGAAAGCTGTCAATATACCTATCGGTAATTCTGTTTTTATCAACAGACTACGTGCCAATACATCACACCACAACATATAAATTGCTCCACCAAGTATAGAATATGGTAATAATTTCAAATGATTATTTCCACAGATAATACGCACTATATGCGGTATAACAAGACCAACAAAACCAATTATTCCCGTTGCAGCTACAACCATGCTAACTAATATAGCAACGGCTGTCAAAAAAAACATTCTGCTTTTTTCTAAAGATACACCTAGTATCAATGCCATATCTTCACCTAAAAGAGAAGCATTGAGAATGCGGAATTTATATATAAAGAAAAATGCTAAAACACTAAAGGCTACAGCCACAAACGGTAAATAGTCCCAGGTAACCTTCCCCATACTACCCATAATCCAAAATGTCGCATCACGAATACCATCAACATCCTTAGCCAAGTAAACCAAAAGGCTTGTACTTGCACTGCAAATAGCATTTAATGCAGTACCAGCCAAAATAAGCTTGGTGTTATTTTGCACTCCACCTGTTGTATAAGTAATAGCAAAAACGGTAAAGGTAACTAAAAGAGCGCCACAAAAAGCACCTATCGACACACCATAGAGACCGAAGCTGCTGAACATGCCTAAAATTATACTTGCCGTTGCTCCCATTGCTGCGCCAGACGATACTCCAAGAATATAAGGATCTGCTAAAGGATTGCGGATTAAGGCCTGCATAACTACGCCGCCAAGCGCCAAAGCACCACCAGATAAAACTGCCATTATTATTCTTGGCAAACGTAAATCAAAAATAACGGAAGCATTTACAGACTGCAAAAGATTTTGCCCAGCCTGCGATTGTATATCAATCATATTATAATAAAGTATATTGATAATATCAATATAACTAATATTCACTACACCAATACTCAAAGAGTAGATAAACGAACAACACAATACTAGTGTTAAAACAAATAATGTTAGAAAAAATTGCATTTTTTTCATAAAAGTTCCCTTTAATTAGCACGTTAATATGATAGTTTTAATTATGGAGATAGCTGCCGCACAGAATGTGCGACAGCTAAAAAGATATATATGAGAAATGTTGAGAGACGCGTAGCTTAACCCTTAAAAGCTATATTCCATACCAATAATAAAGCTTCTGCCTTGAGCAGTATAATAAGCTAAGGGTTCGCCAATTGTGGCTCCTGTAGCAGTATACTGTGTTGCTGACATATAATTTTTATCAAAAATATTATTCACTTTTGCAAATACATTGATATTATTCTTGACTTTGTAATTTGCTGACAGATTCCAAACCCAATAGTTTTTCTCTAATAAATAATTGTCAAAGCCCACCGGGAAATAATTATTTGGAGCAAAATCGGAACGATTCAAAGCTTGCAAACTTACGTTATAGAAATCTCTATCATATGTCAAGCCTAATGTATACTGCGTTTTAGGCAGACGCGGAATTTGGGAATCAGCTTCTGCTACAAGACGTGAATAGCTTGCTTTTGCAGTTAGATATTTTCCAAAATTTTTCTTGAAACTAACTTCTGCACCTTTCAAGTGTGTAACACCATTAATATTAACATATTGATTCATATCAGGAGCAGGATTATTTTGAATTACAATAGCATTTTCGTGTCGTCTATCAAATACAGATACATCTAAACGCGCAGTATCATCAAAAGCCAACCTCATACCTAATTCATTATTACGTCCACTTTCTGGTTTAATGTTAGGATTTGCCTTAAATGCAGCACTGCCAAAAATAGCGGTAGTGCTAGGAGTCTTATAAAATTCGTTACTTAACGCATAAATGCTAAACTTATCACTAAAGGCATAAGATAGGTTTAAGCTGTTCAACCATTGACTCTTATAACTGTTAGAACTTACATAACGAATGCCACCTGTTAATTTCAACTTATCTGTAATATCCCACTCATCCTGCAAATACGCAGCACGTTCACTGATTTCTCTATCAGGAGCAGCAACAGTAGCAACACTATAACGTTGATATTCCACACCTGCAGCAATACGGTTATTGTCGCTTAATTGACGATAATAACGGTTAACAACATCTATATTATCACGGTCAACAGTTTCCCACTTGGCAGCAGGCTGATTACCATTCTTACTTCTTTTCCTGTCAGAAAACCACTTACCATAAAGTACAGTAAATGCATTGCCTTCCTTGCCATCTTTACTCTTATAATCTAACGTTCCGGACAAGGTTTGCATATGATAATCGGTAGTCCAATAACGCAATCCCCAATTAGGCATTGCGTAAGCAGCAGAACCATTCTGTTGCAAATTTTGGAAGTTGACAATGAAATCAGTTTCATCGTTAAGATATGCACCTAAGCGCATATTTACCATATCTGAATCCATATCACGCTTTGTTTTTACACCTGCACCATCCTTATAATCGCCTTTTTTCATTTTATCATAGCTAAATGACCAAAAGCCTTTCTCGTCACTACCATTAGTATTAACATGATAATTCTGATAGCCGAAATTTCCTGCCGCAGCTGTTAATTTAGTCTGCATTGCAGGATAATCACGCTTAGTAATAATATTTACTACGCCACCGACAGCATCAGCACCATAAAGAGTAGCAGCAGCGCCACGCATAACTTCGACACGCTCAATATCATCTGTATTCATGCTAAATAAATATGACTTATAGCTGTTACCTGTTTTTTGTACAACGCCATCAACTGCTACCAAACAGTTCGAGCTACCACGCATTGTCAACGAAGATTCACCGGATATCTCGAATCCTGCACCATCAGCAAATTTAACAGAATCAATACCTGGTACGTGCTCCAAAACGTCAGATAAAGTCTTATAGTGATTATCATCTATTTCTTTACGGCTAACAACCGTCATGCTTGCAGTAGCTCTTTTTTCGCTGACTGGAGTAGTAGTTGCTGTAACAACCATTGTATCTAAAACGAAGGGATTGTCTATTGTCGAACCAACCTCAGCAGCATTTACACCAGTTACAAAGCCAATACTACAAATAGCTGAAAGAACAGAAGCAGCTAAATTTTTTCTGTTATTCATTATTCTCTAATCCTCGATTCTATTTGCCAGTTTAAAAGTTATCTTCAATATATTTATGCATGTTTTCTACAGCTTCTACCGTACGCTCACTGCCACAATAAAAAGCACGATGCTGCACAACAAAGATTTTATTATTGCGTACTGCTTTAATTTTCTTTAAAACCTTATGCTCATGCAAAGCCTTGATTTTACCTGCAACAGGTGTTGTCGCCGTATCTATGACGATAATCATATCAGGATCAAGCTCTACCAGATATTCTACGCTTTTGCGCCCGCCTACATTATCATCAAGTGAAATGCCACCCGCAAGCTCTATCATATCAGCCGTAAGATCGTTAGCCGTCCTGCCAAAATATTCATTGCCATAAAGATATTGCAAGGTAATTACTTTCGGTTTTTTAGCTTCAGCTATACTTTTACTATGCATCCGTAGCTTTGCTATTCTACTCTGTAGATAAGCAATCTTTTTCTGAGCTTTCTCCTCTACTCGGAAGATTTTCGCAAGCTGCTGCAAATCACTCACAATATATTCAACCTTGCGTCTGCCTGTTGCACGAGTAGGTACAGTATTTGTCATAACGTAAGTGTGAATACCTTTATTATGCCAATACTCAACACTGCCAAGCGCACTTTCACCAAAAAGCGAACCCCAGCTGACTATTAAATCCGGCTGCAGACCAAGCACCGCTTCCTTAGATGGATAACCACTTCCATACGTAAGTCTTGCAAATTTTGCATACTCAGTTTCATGAGGTGCAAAATTTTTACTGTAGCAAGCACTAATGCCAATAATTTTATCTTGTACACCTAAAAATATCAAATCATCGACAACAGGCTCAGATACAGCCAAAACTCTTTGCGGCACATCAGTAAACACCTGCTTTAAAGTACGTCCGTCACCAGCATAACCATCAAAATTCTCAACAGTAATAGAGGCAACCTTGCCTGCTTTCGCACGATGTTTTTCCTGATAGGCACAGCCTATGTTTAATATGCTTAAAATAAAAATGAAGATAACCAAAAACTGCTTAATCATTTTTCATCAAATAAATATTAGAAAGAGTATTCAACACCGACAACAAAATTGCGTCCTTCATCGCTATAATTGATAGCATCAATACTACCATCATTTAAGTCAAACCAATTGCCAACATTAGAATAGTCTTTATTAAACAAATTATTTATTCTAGCAAAAATTTTAATGTCTTTTGTCGGGTTATAATTAGCGTATGCATTTACCACCCAGAAAGAATCTGTAGGCAAGCTATCATAATACAACTGAGATTTACCATATAAGTTATATTTACCTAATCCAAATAAGCCTACATCAGTTTTACCTTTCGAATAATCAATGTTAATACTTACTATATCTTTTGGCAGGAAACTTTGCTTACCAGATTTATTAGACCACGTGCGGAAATAACTAAGCTTTGTTTTCCAATTTTCATCAAATTGTTTTTCATACGCTAATTCTAAGCCATTATTTTGGGCTGTACCATCTACATTAACATATTTACGTTTTGTACCTTCTTTTACCCAAGAAATACTATTATCTTCCTCACGTCTATAAATATTAGCATTTAAGAATGACGTATCATCTATTTGATAGTTAACGCCCAATTCAATGGTGTTGCCAGATGTCGGCTTAATATCAGGGTTAGGATTATATAAATAGGTACCAAATACTTGTCCCATAGATGGTTGTACATAATATTCATTACGTGCAATGTATAAGCCTAAGTTATCAGTAGGATTATATCCTAAATTAAAGCTTGTAATATATTTTCCTGCAAAATCACCCGGAACAACATATCTTACACCTGAAGTTAATTTGAAATTTTTAGCGAAATTCCACTCGTCTTGAATAAATACAGAATTTTCTTTGATTTTATTTTTTCCTTCAAGATATACATCTTTATAATCATAATGTTCAGCGCCAATTAAAATACGATGTTCATCGTTAATTTGCTTGTAATATCTGTCAGCGATTCTAAAAGCCTTTACTTTATATGTCTCACCTGAATCCTTAAAAGTATAGCTACCATCATCTAATTCCTTATCAGGATTATGATGATAATTGCGTACTGCTTTCATGTTACCCTTGAACACATAGAAATTATTACCTTCACCATTCTTTTTATCAATAAAATCAGAAATCAAGGTAATATTATCTATATTAAATTCACCATCATGATTAGCTACTACTCCGCTTTTTTTATAAAGCTCGCTCCATTTCATATCTTGATGAGAAGAATCATATTTTACAATAAAATCCATCTTATCATTTGCTTTATAACCAAATTTTACATTAGCAATGTTATTTTTCTTATCTGTAGGATGATTTACACCACTACCATCTTCATAATCCCCAGTATTTCTACGTTCTAAATTAACTGACCAATAAACATTTTCTTCGCTGCCTCTATTGTTGATGTTATAAGACTGGTATCCAAAGTTACCAACACTATATTTAATAGCAGATTGAACTCCAGAATCTGCTCTCTTAGTAATTACATTAATAACGCCGCCAATTGCATTAGAACCATACAATACAGATGCAGAACCTTTCAATACCTCTATTCTATCAATATCTCTAGGATTGATATCGATTAAGGAGTTTCTTGCCTTACTATCCATAGCCTGATTTACACCGTCAATAAGTACAACGGCATATTTATCTCTCAAAGAAGGTACACTGTAACCGGATAATTCATAGCCAACACCATTTCCATATAAGCGAGAATTCATGCCCGGAACGCTTTGTAAAGCTTCATACAAATTTTGAGGTAGATTGCAAGTGCAAATTGAACAAGAT
>ULIZ01039673.1_pt1 | contig 32635 bp, 27 predicted proteins | sample 1950601 | NCBI WGS metagenome assembly ULIZ01 (sample SAMEA4835456, study PRJEB28245) | human gut metagenome | biome: gut microbiome; material: fecal sample | place: Denmark | collected 2008 | reverse complement strand
TTTTTGTTGCTCAGGCGCTTAAAATATTTAATTGATAATAGTGTTGCGGAATTAATGGAATAACCAGAAATGAAATTGAAAAGACATCTACTGACAGCCGCCCTGACACTCTTTTGCCTATCGGCAGCTAACGCCCAACTGCTAAGAACAACAGTGGAGCAAGGGGAAATTGAAGGTGTGGAACATGAAGGATTCGCCCTATACAAGGGAATCCCATACGCAGAAGCACCAGTGGGCAACCTCAGATGGAAAGCCCCAGTGAGCAAGAAGCCTTGGAAGGGAGTATTCAAAGCAGATAAATGGGGAGACCGTCCACCACAGCCCATTGACCCTAACCAAAATGGTGGAGAGCTGGGCATGAGCGAGGACTGCCTATACCTCAGTGTGGAAACGCCAGCCAAGAGTAAGAATGACAAACTCCCTGTATTTGTGATGATTCATGGAGGAGCCTTTCTTACTGGCTCCTACAGTGGAACTCAGGAAAGCTTTGTCAAGGAAGGCATCATCTATTGCAGCATAGAATACCGCTTAGGAGCCTTGGGATTCATGGCACATCCAGAGCTGAGTAAGGAATCAGGCAAGAACATATCTGGTAACTATGGCATCCTTGATCAAGTGATGGCCTTAAAATGGATTCACGACAATATCGCTGCCTTCGGTGGAGACCCAGACAAGATTACCATTGCTGGAGAATCTGCCGGTGGTATCTCGGTAAGTATACTATGCGCCTCTCCCCTTGCCAAGGGACTCTTCCGAGGAGCCATCAGCGAAAGTGGTAGCTCCTTCTGGCCTGTGGGTGAAAGCAGAAATGGTAACACAGCCATGCTCACCTCCAAAGCGGCAGAAGCAGGTGGACTTCTCCTTCAAAAGAAACTCAAGGCTAAGAACTTGAAGCAGCTAAGAAAAGTTCCGGCTATGGACATCGTGAAGAATACCGCCTTTGAGTCTTTTTGGCCGAACGTTGACGGCTACTCCATCACCGATGACCAGTATAAGCTCTATGAAAAGGGAAGCTACAATGATGTAAATGTCATCATAGGAACCAACAGCGACGAAGGAAGTATGTTTAGCCGCCCTGTCAGTGTAAGTGACTATGAGAAAAGAATCCATGAGATATATGGAAGTTGGGCAGACCAGGTTCTCAGTCTCTATCCTGCCAAGACAGAGGAAGAAACCTACTTCGCTCAATCCGACATTTTCCGTGATGGCTCCTTTGCATGGGGAACGTATGCCTGGGCTAACCTGCAGAGCAAGACCGGCAAGGGCAAGGTGTATATGTATTACTTTGACCAAGACTCTGAGAACACCATCGTGAAAAGTCGCAAGGGAGGAGCCAGCCATGTGGCAGAGATGCCATTCATCTATGGCTATAAGTTTGGCTCTGGAAAGATGACCAAGACGGAGCAGCACATGGAGCAAATCATGTCACGCTACTGGATCAACTTTACCAAGACTGGCAATCCAAATGGGGATAGCCTTCCTTTCTGGACTACCTACCAGGAAGGTAAACCAACGGTGATGATTATGAAGGAAGGACTGCATTTGGGTCCTGTTCAAAATCAAAAGCAAATGGACTTCTTCGAGAAGTTCTTCAAGGAAAAAAGAAAATAATACGTCAAGTTCCAAGTGGCATTCCTCCCACTTGGAACTTTTTCATTAAAGAGATAAAACGCCACTGTGGCAGCACACCTCACCTATTTTTTCTCTATCAAGCTGTTGCTGATATATTTTTCTTTTCAGACCTTTACATTTTACACATTTTCGAGGTTTTCTAAGCTTTCTCCGTTATCATCAGCACATGACTTTCGTCGCTCAATGTGGTGGCGAAGATATAGGTTTCGCCACCATCCTTCAGCTTCAATCGCTTGCGCAATTCCGCTACGGAGAGAGGGAAGTTGCGGGTAGCGATGTTCGCCTTGGTGATTCCTGACAGATGGCGCTTCAACTCCTTTTTATTAAAGGAGGATACGGCGATGATGCGGAAACTTCTGCCGGGGAAGACGGCGATAGGCTCACGGCTCACGAAAAGATGACTGTTCTTGGAAAGCATTCTTGCATCATATCGCTCGGAAAGGACACCGAAACAGCCGGCTTTCATCAACGAGGCATTCGGCTCGTAAAGATACTGCATCTCTTCAAAGGTGGATGGGGCTATCTTTACCGAAGAAGACTCCATATCCAACTCATCGCAGACGAAGGATTGCGCATCGTTGATGCAATAAATACGGAGATTCCCGGCATGTTTTACTTCTCCAGCTGCTCCATCTACCGATGAAGCCTCCATTCCGCCCATATTTCGAGCTGAGAGCACTAAAAGGAGTTCCTTGCACTCATTATTCACGGAGATGATATGAACCTCTTGTACGCAGTTTAATTCGCTTACCGCACGGTGCCAGTCAAGCATCGGAGAGAGTTTGATGATGACGTAATCTGCCTTCGAAAGCATTTCTTCCTGCAAAAGGGTTACATCGGGCGTACAATCTTTCAAGGATACGACCTTGTTGCCCGCATCGTCTCTACGGGCTGGATCGATGAAGATCAGCTTAAGACCAAGGTTGGTCTTAAGTAATGACCGAGACTGCTCTTCAGTTATGCCTAAAGATTCTGATGCTGCATCATCCTTCTTTGAAGCAAAAGAATGCAGAACCTCTATTCCGTCTCCATTCTTCACGATGGCATTCTTCAAACCCAACCGCCCAAAGTTTTCCTTTGCTGCTTCACAGAGATGAGCCTGACGCTCCACATACATCGACTTCACGCCCAATCGGGAAGCGATGTAAGAGAAGTCTACTCCGAAGCCGCCGGTCAGGTCAACAAACCCGGTTTCTTCAGAAAAATCTCCTTCATGAGGTTCTTCTTTTATTTCATTAACATTTTCTTCTGATTCTGTTAATATCTGTTGCTTTTTGCAAGTAGCTTCATTTTTGGCGAATTCTGAATCAACTGCCCCTTTGCCCGCAAATTCGCAAATTTCAGAAAGATGAAGATTTGAGGCGTTTTCGCTCTCCTTCTCCTTTTCTTCTCCGTTTTCGGATGATGAAGGAGACAAACCGAGCAGTCGGGCAGCGAGTTCAGCCTTATAAAGTGCCGTTTGCTCTGACGAACATTGCTCCATCGAAATATGAGGGGGATAGATAATGCCATCGATGCTTGCCCAACGGGGCAGTTTCACACGAGCCATCTTTCGCCCGCGAATCTGGTCGAGAGCGAAAGGCATATCTACCTCGGGATACTTGCTGCCGAGGAAAGCCAACTGACGCACATCATCGTCCTGATGCTGGCGGATAAAATCGAGCGTTGCTTGGTTCATTATTTCTGTTGAGTGATTCGTCATTACATTACTTATTCTTAATAACCGCAAATTTACGATATTCTGATGAGATTACAAAATATTTCTCAGAATATCTGATAATTTATGTCGGGATGCACCGAAAACAGGATGCTCTCGGCTATAATCTGCCCTTTACAAGGCAATATGATGACCAAAGCAGGCGGAAATAAATACATAACTATCGGGGATAGAACAACTGCCTAGGAAGAACAGAAGGCTGTTAGACGAAAAACAGCATACTGGAAGAAGGCAAACAGAAAGCTGGCAGAAGGCAAACAGCCGACTAGCGCAACAGAGGCTAGTCGGCTGTTCCTGTATAACAGTTTGCCAAACATCCTTTCTCTTATTTCAAGAGAAGCACGGTTGGCAGGAATATCGCAATCAGCTCTTCACTCTTCACCTTTTCAGTATAAAGAACTGAAACACAATACATTACACAGGTGAATAGTTTTTCGGCACTCTTCACCCACTCTTCACCACTCTTCACCTTTTACGATTTTAGGAAAGGTATAAACGCAGAGCCGCTTAGCTGTCAACAGCCTAAAAAGGTGAAGGGCGGGTGAAGAGTAAAAAAACACTCTTCACCCGCCCAACTTCCTATCCTTCAACTACTTACACCACAAAGGTGAAGAGTGAAGAGTTGTTGGGAAAATTCTCTCGCATCCGTAAAGATGCAGAGAGAAAATTCCGGTGTCTCAAAAGAAACGATGGATTAGTCAGCCAACTTAGCCTTCAAGAACTCACGGTTCAAGCGGGCGATGTTAGCGATAGACTCGTTCTTAGGACAAACAGCCTCGCAAGCACGAGTGTTTGTACAGTTACCGAATCCGAGCTCATCCATGCGTGCAATCATCTTCTTAGCACGGGCAGCAGCCTCTACACGACCCTGTGGGAGAAGTGCCAGCTGGCTAACCTTTGAGCTGACGAAGAGCATAGCAGAACCATTCTTACATGCAGCAACACAAGCACCGCAACCGATACATGTAGCGCAATCCATTGCCTCGTCTGCATTCTCCTTAGAAATCAGGATAGCGTTGGCATCCTGAGCCTGACCAGTACGAATGCTGGTATAACCACCTGCCTGGATAATCTTGTCGAATGCTGAACGGTCTACCATACAGTCCTTGATGATAGGGAAACCAGCAGAACGCCAAGGCTCAACGGTGATAACATCGCCATCGTTGAAACGACGCATGTAGAGCTGACATGTTGTAGCACCACGCTCAGTCTTACCGTGAGGTGTACCATTAATATAGAGAGAGCACATACCGCAGATACCCTCGCGGCAGTCGTGGTCGAAGACGAAAGGCTCCTGACCTGACTCGATGAGCTCCTCGTTCAAGATGTCGAGCATCTCGAGGAATGAAGTATCATCTGGGATGTTCTTCATCTCATGTGTATCGAAGTGACCCTGTGCTGTAGGGCCGTCCTGCTTCCAATACTTAACTGTGAAACTTATATTTCTTGCCATTGTCTTGTTCGCTTTTTAATTCTTGTAATTTCTTGTCTGTACCTTAATTGCCTCATACTCGAGAGGTTCCTTGTTGAGCACTGGAGCAGTTGTATCATTGCCCTGATACTCCCAGCAACCTACGTAGAAGAAGTTCTCGTCATCACGCTTTGCCTCGCCTTCCTCTGTCTGGTACTCCTCACGGAAGTGACCACCACAGCTCTCATTGCGGTGCAATGCATCGTAAGCGATCAACTCGCCCATCAAGATGAAGTCACGCAAGTGGATAGCCTTATCCAACTCTACGTTCAAGCCTTCCTTCTTGCCAGGGATGAAGAGGTTCTTGTTGAATTCCTCGCGGAGAGCCTTCATCTTCTTCAAGCCTTCCTCAAGACCTTCCTTGGTACGACCCATACCTACGTGCTCCCAAAGGATGTGACCCAACTCCTTGTGGATAGAATCTACAGAGCGCTTGCCATGGATACCCATCAGGCGGTCGATTTCCTTCTGAACACCTGCCTCTGCCTCTGCGAACTCTGGGAGATCGGTAGAGAGCTTAGGCCACAAAGCCTGGTCGGCCAAGTAGTTCTGGATAGTGTATGGCAATACGAAGTAACCGTCAGCCAAACCCTGCATCAAAGCAGATGCACCAAGACGGTTAGCACCATGGTCAGAGAAGTTACACTCACCAATAGCGAAGAGACCAGGGATAGTGGTCATCAACTCGTAGTCAACCCAGATACCACCCATTGTATAGTGGATAGCAGGGAAGATCATCATTGGGTTGTAGTACTTCACACCATTGATTTCCTTAGCCAACTCACCTGGGTTAACGTCAGTAATCTCCTCATACATATCGAAGAGGTTGCCATAACGCTGCAGGATAACGTCGATACCGAGACGGTTGATAGACTCAGAGAAGTCGAGGAATACGGCAAGACCTGTGTTGTTGACACCGAAGCCCTTGTCGCAACGCTCCTTAGCTGCACGAGAAGCCACGTCACGAGGAACCAGGTTACCGAATGCTGGGTAACGGCGCTCCAAGTAGTAGTCGCGGTCTTCCTCAGGAATATCAGAACCCTTCTTTGTACCAGCCTGCAATGCCTTGGCATCCTCAATCTTCTTAGGAACCCAGATACGACCATCGTTACGGAGTGACTCTGACATCAAAGTCAACTTACTCTGGTTTGTACCGTGAACAGGGATACAGGTTGGGTGAATCTGAACGTAAGATGGGTTAGCGAAGTCAGCACCCTTGCGGTAGCACTGGATAGCTGCTGTACAGTTACAACCCATAGCGTTTGTAGAGAGGAAGTAAGCGTTGCCATAACCACCGGTAGCGATAACTACGGCGTTGGCAGAGAAACGCTCCAACTTACCTGTGATCAAATTCTTAGCGATGATACCACGAGCGTGACCGTCAACGATCACAACATCCTCCATCTCGTAACGGGTAAAGAGCTTTACCTTACCTGCCTCAACCATGCGGCTCAAAGAAGAGTAAGCACCGAGGAGGAGCTGCTGACCTGTCTGACCCTTAGCATAGAATGTACGAGATACCTGAGCACCACCGAAAGAACGGTTAGCCAGCATACCACCGTACTCACGAGCGAAAGGAACGCCCTGAGCTACGCACTGGTCGATGATGTCGTTGCTCACCTCAGCCAAACGGTAAACGTTAGCCTCACGGGCACGGTAGTCACCCCCCTTTACTGTATCGTAGAACAGACGGTAAACAGAGTCGCCGTCATTCTGATAATTCTTAGTTGCATTGATACCACCCTGTGCTGCGATAGAGTGAGCACGACGTGGAGAGTCCTGGATGCAGAAGTTCAAAATGTTGAAGCCCATCTCGCCGAGAGAAGCAGCTGCAGAAGCACCTGCCAAACCTGTACCTACAACGATAATGTCGAGCTTTAACTTATTCTTAGGGTTAACCAAACGCTGGTGAGCCTTATAGTTGGTCCACTTCTCAGCAACTGGTCCTTCAGGTATTCTAGAATTTAATGTTTTTGCCATAATCTTTTTTAATACTTAAATGATTACACGAATTATGCGCAGCACAAAGATGGAGCGCAACCGAAAGCGAATGCCAATACGACAACGATGAAGAGGAGAAGCAGGATGGTAGAGTAAATCATACCAATAGTCTTCCAACGGCAGAACCAAGTCTTACCGCTCCAACCGAGAGTCTGAATAGCACTCCAGAAACCGTGAGTGAGGTGGAACCAAAGAGCTACCAACCAGATGATGTAGAGAACTACGAACACTGGGTTAGCGAAGGTGTCCTGAATGAATGCGAAGCCGTCTGCTGGGCTGTGGCCGAAGCTTGTACCCAAAAGCTCTGCAAACATCATGTTGTACCAGAAATTGAAGAGGTGAAGCAACAAACCGAGAACGATGATGATACCGAGCACCAACATGTTCTGGCTAGCCCACTCTACTTTTTCTGGCTTTGCTGTTACCTCGTAACGCTGGTTACCGCGAGCACGACGGTTCTGTGCTGTCAGGATGAAAGCGTAAACGATGTGACAAACTGCCAAAGCTGCCAAACCTAAAGTTGCAACTACGGCGTACCAGTTAGCACCCAACAACTCGCAGATTGTGTTGTAAGCTTCTCCAGAGAAAAGCGCAACCACATTCATGCAACCGTGGAATGTCAAGAATAGAATAAGTGCGATACCAGTTACTGACATCACTACCTTTCTACCAATAGATGAATTGATTAACCACATAAATGATTGAAATTTAATTATTTAACTGTTTGAAACTAATTTATATTCCACATTTTTCGTCCCTGCAATACCTATTTTTTGGCATTCTGCAATCCTCATTTCTAGGTATATTTTCGCAAGTCTGCTGCAAAATTACTATATTTTAATGATTTATCAAAGTATTTTTGCTAAAATTTCGATTTTATTTCTTACTTTTGCCGAAAATTAGAAAAAATATAGATTAAACGAAGTATGAAATTCAATTATGACGTGCTCGTTATCGGTGGAGGACATGCCGGATGCGAGGCTGCAGCAGCCTCTGCAAACATGGGTGCCAAAACCTGTTTGATAACGATGGATATGAACAAGATTGGACAGATGAGTTGCAACCCCGCCATCGGAGGTATTGCCAAGGGACAGATTGTGCGCGAAATCGATGCTTTGGGCGGACAGATGGGTATCGTAACGGATAAAACCGCCATCCAGTTCCGAATGCTCAACATCGGAAAGGGTCCTGCCGTATGGAGCCCCCGTGCCCAATGCGACAGAGGAAAGTTTATCTGGGAATGGAGAACCATCCTCGACCATACCGACAACCTCGACATCTGGCAAGACCAGGCTGACGAACTGCTCGTAGCTAACGGAGAAGCCATCGGCGTAAGAACCATCTGGGGAGCCGAATTCTATGCCAAGAGCATCATCATCACCGCTGGAACATTCCTCAACGGACTGATGCATATAGGAAGAAAGATGGTAGAAGGCGGAAGATGCGCCGAACCTGCCGTACACAACTTTACGGAGAGCATCACCCGATGGGGTATCACTACAGCCAGAATGAAAACCGGTACTCCGGTCAGAATTGACAAGAGAAGTGTTCATTTCGAAGATATGGAAGAACAGCCGGGCGACAGCGATTTCCACCAGTTCTCTTACATGGGAGAACATCGGGTTCTGAAACAATTGCCTTGCTGGACTTGCTACACCAACAAGAAGGTACACGAAACTTTAAAAAGCGGTCTCGCTGATTCACCTTTATATAATGGCCAGATTCAGAGTACCGGTCCACGTTACTGTCCGAGTATAGAAACAAAGCTCGTTACCTTCCCCGACAAGGATCAGCATCCGCTCTTCCTGGAACCGGAAGGCGAAGATACAAACGAGATGTATCTGAATGGTTTTTCTTCGAGCATGCCGATGGATATCCAGCTGAATGCACTTCACGAGATTCCTGCTTTGAGAGATGCCAAGATTTACAGACCGGGATACGCCATCGAATACGATTACTTCGACCCTACCCAACTCAAACATTCACTGGAGTCGAAAATCATCAAAGGTCTCTTCTTTGCCGGACAGGTGAACGGAACTACCGGTTATGAGGAAGCAGGAGGACAGGGAACCGTGGCCGGAATCAACGCAGCCTTGCATTGTGTTGGCGACCAAACATTCGAGATGAACCGCGATGAGAGTTATATCGGCGTACTCATCGATGATCTAACCACAAAGGGAGTTGACGAACCATACCGTATGTTTACCTCCAGAGCCGAATACCGCATTCTGCTCCGTCAGGACGATGCTGATGCCCGACTCACCGAAAAAGCATACGAACTCGGAATTGCCAAGCGCGACCGTTACGACTGGTGGATAGAGAAAAAAGAAGCCATCGGAAGAATCATCGAATTTTGCGCCAACTATCCTATCAAAAAGGATGAGATAAATCCAAAGCTGGAGGCGCTCGGCACGACTTCACTTCGCGCCGGCTGCAAGCTCATCGACCTCATCGCTCGTCCGCACCTGAATCTCACGAATCTTTCGGAGATTATTCCGGACCTGAAGGCTGCACTGGAAACACCAGCTAACCGAAAGGAAGAGATAACGGAAGCTGCAGAAATCAAGATGAAGTACAAAGGTTACATCGAACGAGAGCGTCTCATTGCCGACAAGATGCACCGTTTGGAGGATATCAAAATCAAGGGCCGTTTCAACTATTCCGAGCTCCACGAAATCTCCACAGAAGGACGCCAGAAACTCGAGCGCATCGACCCGGAAACTTTGGCACAGGCAAGCCGAATTCCGGGCGTATCACCAAGCGATATCAACGTGATGCTTGTCTTACTCGGAAGATAAGCCGTTTCTCAGCGAAAAACAAGGGAAATTCCAATGTTTCACGTGAAACAGACTATTAACAAAACATTTGATGCTCAACCGCTTAAGAAAGGTTGCATCAAGTGTTTTGCGGTTAAAGTAAAACTTCAGCAATTCGTGAAACAAAAGCGGATAAAATCGAGTAAAAGGCAAAAATAAACGGGCAAAAAGCCCATAAAAAGGAGCAAGAAAAAAGAACAAAATAAGTATCAATTTAAAGCATAAAAAGTAATGAACAATCAGCTATTATTAGACAATCTGCGTTGCATTCCAGATTGGCCAATCAAGGGTGTAAACTTCCGCGACGTTTCAACCCTTTTCAAGAATCCTGCATCTTTAAAAGAGATCAGCGATGAGATGTATGAGCTCTACAAAGACAAAGGAATCACCAAGATTGTAGGCATCGAATCACGCGGTTTCGTAATGTCTTCTGCCCTTGCAATACGTCTCGGAGCCGGCGTAGTTTTATGCCGCAAACCGGGCAAACTTCCATGCAAAACCGTACAGGAAAGTTATGCTAAGGAATATGGCATGGATACCATCGAAATCCACGAAGATGCCATCAATGAGAACGACATCGTACTCCTCCACGACGACCTCCTTGCCACCGGTGGAACCATGAAAGCAGCATGCGACCTGGTAAAGAAATTCCATCCGAAAAAGGTATATGCCAACTTCATCATCGAACTCGTAAACGAGAATTTCGAAGGCAGAAACTCCTTTGATCCAGACGTTGAAGTAACTACTTTATTGCAGTTATAAGCAGCAAAAATACTGCAAGAAATACTGCGAGAATGCAGCAAGGAAGCAGCAAAAGACACTAGAGCGTTGCCGTTTCACGTGAAACAGTAACGCTTGTTTTCCCTTTAAAAACAAGTAAAAATATGACGAAACAAGAGAATGAGGAGCGCTTGGCTAGGCTTAAAAACATCGTTTTAAGTATGCCGGAGAAGCCAGGAAGCTACCAATATTACGACGAAAATCATACGATTATATATGTGGGAAAGGCGAAAAATCTGAAGAGAAGAGTATCTTCCTACTTCCATAAAGAGGTAGACAGATACAAGACAAAGGTGCTTGTTTCTAAGATTCACGACATATCTTATACAGTCGTAAACACAGAAGAAGACGCACTTTTGCTCGAAAACAGCCTGATCAAAAAGTATAATCCAAGATACAATGTCCTGCTGAAAGACGGCAAGACATACCCCTCTATATGCGTAACAAACGAGTATTTTCCACGTATTTTCAAGACTCGTCATATCAATAAAAAAGTGGGAACCTTCTTCGGTCCTTACCCTCATATCGGCAGCATGTATGCCGTTTTAGAGGTTATCAAAAAGCTTTATAAGCCCCGCACCTGCAGAATGCCTATCACCAGAGAAGGCGTTGCTGAAGGCAGATACAAGCCGTGTCTGGAGTATCATATCCATAACTGCGGAGCACCCTGCATCAACAAGCAGAGCTATGAGGAATATCAGGAAAACATGCGCCAGGCACGTGAAATTCTGAAGGGAAACACGCGGGAAGTAAGCAAATATCTCTACGATTTGATGATGAAAAATGCCGAACTTCTACGTTTTGAAATAGCCGAAGAATATAAGAAAAAGTACCAATTACTGGATGAATTTGAGGCAAAAAGCGAGGTGGTAAGCCATACAATTACAGATGTAGATGTCTTCACCATCGTAAATGATGATGCCAACAAAAACGCCTTCATCAACTATATTCACGTAAAAAACGGCACCATCAACCAGAGCTTCACCTACGAGTATAAACGCAAGCTGGAGGAGAGCGATGAGGAACTTCTGATTACTGCCATTCCAGAAATCAGAGAGCGTTTCCACTCCACATCGAAGGAGATAATCGTACCCTTCGAAATGGAATGGAAGCTGAAAGATGCAACCTTCTTCGTACCCCAGAGAGGTGACAAAAAGCACCTTCTGGAGCTGTCGGAAATGAACTGCAAGCAGTATAAATTCGACCGTCTGAAGCAGGCAGAAAAGCTCAATCCGGAGCAGAAACAGACCCGATTGATGAAGGAATTACAAGCAAAACTGAAGCTCCAAAAGCTGCCTTATCAGATAGAATGTTTCGATAATTCCAACATATCCGGTACTGATGCCGTGGCAGGTTGCATCGTATATAAAGGTATGAAACCATCCAGAAAAGACTATAGGAAATACAACATTAAGACGGTGGAAGGGCCGGATGATTACGCATCCATGCAAGAGGTGGTAAGACGCCGGTACAGTCGCATGATAGAGGAAGAAACTGCACTTCCAGACCTCATTATTACCGATGGCGGAAAGGGTCAGATGGACGTAGTAAGAGAGGTTATTGTTGACGAATTACACCTGGATATTCCTATCGCAGGTCTTGCCAAGGACGACCGCCACCGCACCAACGAACTTCTCTTCGGATTCCCTCCTCAAACCATCGCCCTACCACCCGAGAGTGAGCTGTTCAAAGTTCTGACGCAGATACAGGATGAGGTGCACAGATACGCCATCACCTTCCATCGCGACAAGCGCAGCAAGCATGCTCTTCACTCAGAATTAGACGATATCAAAGGCATCGGTCCGAAGGCTAAAGAAGCCCTGCTGAGCAAGTTTAAGAGCGTGAAAAAGATGAAAGAAGCATCCTTGGAACAACTTTCAGAAGTATTAGGCCCTCATAAGGCAGAAATTCTTTCAAAATATTTCGAAGAAAAAGGCGAGAATATGAAATAAAAGTTGTATATTTGCAGTTCAAACTATACTATATATATTAATAAGAAGAAGAACAGAACCGAAGCAAGCATTCCACAAATGCTATTCATAAAGTTCTATGTTCAACATTCAAAGTTCAAAGTAGTAATATGAGAATCGTAATACAGCGTGTCTCTCACGCCTCAGTTACCATAGAAGGAGAGGTTAAATCTGCCATCAGACAAGGCTATCTGATCCTTCTGGGAATAGAGGAAAGCGACACTTCAGAAGATGTAGACTGGCTGGTCAGAAAGGTAATCGGACTCCGTGTTTTCGACGACGAAAACCATGTTATGAACCGCTCTATCATGGATATAAATGGTGAGATTCTGGTCATCAGCCAGTTCACCCTATTCGCCAGCTACAAGAAAGGAAACCGCCCAAGCTGGCTCAGAGCAGCCAAGCACGAAATCAGCATTCCGCTCTATGAGGAGTTCTGCAAGAAGCTATCCGATGCACTCGGAAAGCCAGTAGGAACAGGCGAATTTGGTGCCGATATGAAGGTAGATTTACTGAACGATGGACCGGTAACCATCATGATGGATACTCACAACAAGGAATAATGCCCTACCCTGAAAGAAAGGCATCTTTCCCCATAAAAGAATTAGGAAGATGACAATAAAAGAAGCACAAGAAGCTGTAGATCAGTGGATTAAAGAATATGGCGTACGCTATTTCAGCGAACTGACCAATATGGCTTGCCTCACAGAAGAAGTGGGCGAACTGGCACGCGTCATTGCCCGAACATACGGCGACCAGAGTTTTAAGAAAGGCGAGAAACCTAACTTAGGCGAAGAAATGGCCGATGTTCTTTGGGTGCTTATCTGCCTGGCAAATCAGACAGGGGTTGACTTGACAGAAGAACTCCAGAAGAGTTTTGACAAGAAGACCAAAAGGGATTCAGAAAGGCATAAAAACAACCCAAAACTATCTGAGCATCAGGAAGATAAAGAACAAGATAACAAGAATTAAAATTGCTATTCATATAAAAACTTAACTTTAATAATTATATAAATAACATTAAGTATGAGCAGTATTAAAGAACAGGTTCTTGCACAGCAGGGACAGTATAAAGAGTCAGACGACAAGTATTTATCAGTTTTGAAGCAGTACAACTGCAACCTCAACGATGAGGAAGTAGCTGCTGCAGTAAAGAAGATTCTCGATGAAAAGGTAGCAGAGAATGAGACCATGGAGGTCAAGAAGTTCCTCTTCGGTAGCATCGAGTTGACTTCTCTCCATACAGAAGATACAGAAGAAAGCATCCTGAAGATGATTGAAAAGGTGAACCAGTTTGCCAAGGATTATCCTCAGCTTCCTCACGTAGCAACCGTATGTACCTACCCTAACTTTGCCGGCCTTATCAGCCAGAGTCTGGAGGTTGACGGCGTAGAAATCGCTGTAGTAAGTGGCAATTTCCCATCCTCCCAGACCTTTATCGAGGTAAAGATTGCAGAAACCGCTATGGCTATCAAGGATGGTGCTACAGAGGTGGATATCGTAATGCCTGTTGGCAAGTTCTTCAGCGAAGATTACGAGGGGCTCTGCGATGATATTCAGGAACTCAAGGAGACATGCGGAGAACATAAGATGAAGTGCATTCTGGAGACAGGCGATCTGAAGAATTACAGCAACATCATGAAGGCTTCTATCCTCGCAATGTACTCAGGTTCTGACTATATCAAAACCTCAACAGGCAAGGAGAAGGTCTCAGCTACCCCTGAGGCAGCATACGTTATGTGCCAGGCTATCAAGGCATATTACGAAAAGACTGGCATTCAGATTGGTTTCAAGCCTGCAGGTGGTATCAATACCGTTCATGATGCCGTGGTTTACTACACCATCGTGAAGGAAGTTTTGGGCGAGAAATGGCTGACCAACCAGTGGTTGCGCCTCGGCACATCACGCCTGGCTAACCTCCTCTTGAGCGAAATTCTGGGCAAGGAAATCAAGTACTTCTAAAGAAAATTTCAAAGTACCATTAAACATACTTAGAAAGATAGCTTTAAAGTACCATTTAAGATACTTCTAAAGAGAATTCTAGAGTATTGTTTAAAAGAAAAAATCTAAAGAAAAGTAACTGATTATCAATAGAATACAAAAAACAAAGGGTTGATTCTCTCTGAGAACCAACCCTTTTTATATTAAGCTTTTCTTTCAATCACAAAATCCAAGTAAGCCTTCAAGGCATTGTAAATATCCTTATCCTCAACATAAGTATCGAGGAAATTCATGGCTTCAGCATGGAAATCCCACATGCGCTTATCCGCATATTCAATACCTCCGTTTTCCTTTGTAAATGCCACTAACTGAGCTATTTCATCAGCCGTCACAGTATGAGCCTTTACCTTTCTGGCAAGCTTCATCATCTCCTCATCACCGGTAGACTTCAAAGCATATATTACAGGCAAAGTCAGTTTTCCTTCAACCATATCATTACCAGTAGGTTTACCTATCTCCTTGGAATCATAATAATCAAAGATATCATCACGGATCTGGAAGATGATGCCCAAGTTCTGTCCGAAACGCTTCGCCTCTTCAATCTGCAGTTCTGAAGCATTGGCAGATATCGCTCCGATACCGGCGCAAGCCTCAAAGAGAGCAGCCGTTTTCTGCTTAATCACCTGATAATAAATATCTTCCGATATCTCTTCATTACTGATACTGTTGAGCTGAAGAATCTCACCATTAGACAGGATACGTCCCAACTCAGCAAGATAACGCACGATTTCCTCTGAATGCGAATAAGATACATGAAGCAAGGCGGTGGAAAGAATGAAATCGCCCACAAGCACAGCCACCTTATTATTATAAGTAGCATTCACGCTAGCCTGTCCGCGGCGCTCCCCACTCTCATCAACCACATCATCATGTACCAACGAAGCGGTATGAAGAAGCTCCAGACCTACAGCAGAATGCTGGGTAACACTGGAAACCTTTCCAAAATTACGTGCCATCAACAAGATGAGTATAGGGCGCATACGTTTTCCAGCGCGCTGACGGATGTGGTCGAGCACCTGGGAAAGGAGGCCATCGCTATGCATAAGAGACTTGTTGAACAAATCTATAAAATCTGCTAATTCTGCCTCTATAGGCAGCTTGATAAGTGATAAATAGTCCATTATATGTGAGTAAATCTACTTAATTTCTGAAATTTGTTACAAAATTAATCAATTCTTCTTGAAATATCGCATTTTTTTAGTAATTTTACACCACAAAAATGAATATTATGGATAAATTGTTCCTTTTAGACGCGTATGCGCTCATTTATAGGTCGTATTACGCCTTTATGAAAGCCCCTCGAATCAATTCGAAGGGACTCAATACTTCGTGTGTAATGGGTTTCTGCAATACCCTCAACGAGATACTTACCAAGGAGAAACCTACCCATATTGCGGTGGCTTTCGACCATGGCAAGACCTTCCGTCATGAGGCTTTCCCTGCATATAAAGCTCAACGAGAAGAGACACCGGAAGACATCAAACTCTCTGTGCCTATCATCAAAAATATCCTGGAGGCATATCATATCCCTATCCTTCAGGTAGATGGTTTCGAGGCGGATGATATCATTGGAACAGTTGCCTTGAAGGCAAGTGAAAAGGGGATGGAAACCTACATGCTCACACCCGATAAGGATTACGCACAACTGGTTCGTAACAATGTTTTCATGTTCCGTCCTCGTCATGGCGGTGGATACGAAAAGTTGGGCGTACAGGAAATTGAAGAGAAATACAGCATCACTTCCCCACTCCAGGTTATCGACCTCCTTGCTCTGATGGGCGACTCAGCTGATAACTTCCCAGGCTGTCCGGGCGTGGGAGAAAAGACAGCCATCAAACTTATCAACGAGTTCGGTAGTGTAGAAGGTCTTATCGAGAACTCTTCTCAAGTGAAAGGCAAGCTCCGCGAAAAAGTGGAGGGTGCTGTAGAAGATATCAGGATGTCAAAGTTCCTGGCAACCATACGAACTGATGTTCCGGTAGAGGTCAAGATGGAAGATTTGAAACGGGTAGAGCCAGACAATACAAAATTGGATGAAATCTTCACCGAGTTAGAGTTTAAGTCGTTTGCCAATCGAGTTCTTAACAAACCTAAAAAGGTGCAAATAAAGCCTACTGGAGAGCTCGATTTATTTGGCGCACAGCAAGCCGACGGGCAGGAAGAGTCAAAAAACGCGAGTTTTGAGACCCTTAAAACGACCTCTCATTCATATAAACTCATTGATACAGAAGAAGATGCAAGGAAACTTTATGACTATTTATTGACATTCAATATTCTCAGTCTAGACACAGAGACCACATCTACCGCTGCTATTAATGCAGAATTGGTGGGTTTGAGCTTTGCCGTGAAGGAAAAAGAGGCTTTCTACGTAGCAATTCCGGCAAATCGTGAAGAAGCCTTAAAAATCGTAAACATCTTCAAACCTCTCTACGAGAACCCGGAAATCCTGAAAGTGGGGCAGAACATCAAATACGATTACGAGGTGTTGATGAACTACGGCATAGAAATTCAGGGCAAGATGTTCGATACGATGCTCGCCCACTATCTCATCCAGCCAGAACTTTACCACAACATGGATTACTTGGCAGAAGTATTCCTCAACTATCAGACCATCCACATCGAAGAACTGATTGGTCCGAAGGGAAAGAACCAGAAGTCGATGCGCGATCTCGCACCATCAGACATTTACGAATATGCTGCCGAAGATGCCGACATCACCTTGAGATTGAAAAATGTGCTCGAACCAAAACTCAAAGAGATAGATTGTGAAGATCTGTTCTGGAATGTAGAAATGCCGCTTGTACCTGTTTTAGCCCACATGGAGATGACGGGAGTATGCATCGACACCGATACCCTGAAGGAAACATCCGAGGAACTCACCAACCGCCTCAATGAGATAGAACATCATATCTATGAGTTGGCAGGCGAATCGTTCAATATCGCTTCCCCACGCCAGGTTGGAGAAATACTCTTCGGAAAGATGAAGATTGTGGAGAAGCCTAAGAAGACGAAGACGGGCCAGTACGTAACAAGCGAAGAAGTTCTTCAGCAGCTGCGCAGCAAGAGTCCAATCATCGATGAGATACTGAACTACAGAGGTTTAAAGAAACTTTTGGGAACCTATATAGATGCCCTTCCAAAGCTTATCAACTCTCGCACCGGTCACATTCATGCCTCTTTCAACCAAGCCATCACTGCCACAGGACGTCTTTCTTCAAGTGATCCAAACCTGCAGAATATTCCTGTACGCGATGACGATGGCAAGGAGATACGCAGATGCTTCATCCCAGAACCAGGCTGCCTGTTCTTCTCTGCCGACTATTCACAGATAGAACTTCGCATCATGGCACACCTGAGCCAGGATCCAAACATGGTAGAAGCATTCCGTGAAGGCTCTGATATTCATGCAGCTACAGCTGCCAAGATTTGGCACGAAGACATCAAAGAAGTAACAGATGCACAGCGCAAGAAGGCAAAAACTGCCAACTTCGGCATCATCTACGGCATCACGACCTTCGGTCTTGCCCAACGCATGAACATCGAAAACCGAGAGGCAAAGCAGATCATAGAAGACTACTTCCGCACCTTCCCTGGTGTTCAGGCTTATATGGAGAAGGCAAAGGAAATGGCAAGAGAGAAAGGCTATGCCGAAACCCTCTCCCCCCGCCGTCGCTACCTGCCAGACATCAACAGCAAGAATGGTACTGTAAGAGGATTTGCCGAGCGCAATGCCATCAATGCCCCTATCCAGGGCTCTGAGGCAGACATCATCAAAGTGGCTATGATCCGCATCTTCAACCGATTCAGAGCAGAAGGCATCAGGAGCAAGATGATTATCCAGGTGCATGACGAACTCAATTTCTCCGTATATCCGGAAGAGAAGGAAAAGGTAGAGAAGATTGTGGTAGAAGAGATGCAGAACGCCTACCAGCTCAGTGTGCCTCTGGTTGCTGATGCCGGATGGGGAAACAACTGGCTAGAAGCACATTAGAAAAACCAGAAGGCGGCCGCAGAAACCGCAAGGCAACTTAAATAAAAAGAAGCTCGCAAGATACCAAACGTTCATCTTGCGAGCTTTTCTTTTTCGAGATGTTTCACATGAAACAATCAAATCTTCTATCAAAACACTACTAAAAAGACAAATAACTCCTTTATTCACAAGTACATCTAGAAATCTTTGTTTATTTAGATTAAAAAGGATAATAAAATTATAATATTTTCAAATTTATTTGGTTCTTACAGAAATAAAGTGTATATTTGCATTGTAAATCAGAAAGATATGCAAACGCACCTGTCTGATTAAAAGTGAATAGACAACAGTAATCAATCAAATTAAGAAAGAAAGGAACATTATGAAGAAATATGTTTGCGACGTGTGTGGTTGGATTTATGATCCAGAAGTAGGTGATCCAGAGGGCGGCATCGCTCCAGGTACAGCATTCGAAGACATCCCAGATGATTGGGTTTGCCCTCTTTGCGGAGTAGGCAAGGAAGATTTCAGCCCTGTAGAGGAATAAGGCTCTTTTGGAGGAATCACCCGAAGGAAATCCTCACAAAGGAATCATCTGAATGAAATGCCTGATATTCAGGCAACACATTCATAAAATAATAGGAGGAACCATTATGACAAAAGTTAGAGAAATCTACCGCTGCCAGATTTGTGGCAATGTAGTAGAAGTTGTAAACCCAGGAGCCGTGCTCAGTTGCTGTGGCGAGCCGATGAAGCTGATGAAGGAAAACACCAGTGATGGCGCCAAAGAGAAGCACGTGCCTGTGATAGAACCTATTGAGGGCGGCTATCGCGTAACAGTAGGAAGTGTGGAGCATCCGATGCTTCCAGAGCATTACATCCAATGGATAGAATTGCTCACCCCTACCGATGTGCTTCGTCACGAGTTGAAGCCAGGCGAAAAGCCTGAAGCTATCTTCATGACAAATGCTGATGCCAAGGAAGTTACGGCTCGAGAATACTGCAATCTCCACGGATTGTGGAAGGGGGTAATCTAAAAGATTGCCTATAGGTAAGATCTAAAAGATTTCAGAAGGATAAAATCAAAAGAAATAGTATTATTCAGGAGGATGCGTCTCTATATTGTAGACACATCTTCCTGCTTTTTTAGCTATCAATCAAAGTTTTTCTCAAAAAAATTTGGAACTTATTGAAATTATTCGTATATTTGCACCCAATAACTATCATACACGCATTTTTAACAATAATACGATATCATTTAATCATTATTTAATTATAAACATTTAAATCACAACAATTATGAGAAGAACTATTTTTACTTTTATCATGCTTTGTTTCGTAACACTAACTCTGCAGGCACAAGATGTTTGGACAGCAGCAGGTTCTAGCACAATCTTCGGTTCTCATTGGAATGAAACGGATACCAGCAATGACCTGACCGATAAAGGGGACGGCATCTGGGAACTCACAAAAACCGGTTGCATTCTTGAGCAGAATGTGAAAAACGAATTAAAAGTCCTGAAGAATCATTCATGGGCCGAATCGTACCCAGCAGCAAATTATGTCTTTACAGTAAAAGAGACGGGTACTTATAGCGTGACTATTCAGTTTGATGCAAACAATTTCACAATCAATGTCAAAACCACAAAGACTGGTGATGCTGTTATCGGCGAAAAGACATGGACTGTAGCCGGTTCACTCGAAATTCTCGGAAAAGATTGGGCTGAAACTGCGACAGAAAACGACATGATCAAACAGGAAGATAACGTCACATATATTCTGACCAAGACCAATCTGACCCTTGCTATAGGTACTTATAAATATAAGATCTGTGCAAACCATGGATGGGCAGAAAACTATGGTGACGAGAATGACCCAGAAGGTAATGCTTCCATTTATATCAAAGAAGACGGAATCTACGACGTTACTTTCACCTTCAATTCAGCAACCAATAAGGTATCAGCTACAGCTGTACCAAGCGTAACCGACGGCATTAGCCAGATTGCCAGTGACATCAAGACCAAGAAAGTAATCTTCAATCTTCAGGGACAGCGCATTTCTGCTCCAAAACAGGGAATTTACATCATTAACGGCAAGAAAGCTGTCTTGAAATAACAAATACTTATCATAGTAATCATCAGAAAGGCATTCACCAGCATCGTGAATGCCTTTTTTTTAGATAATTTTCCACGATTTTTTCGTATCTTTCATTTATAATGTGTAACTTTGTATCCAATATATTTAAAGCAAAAGAACAATGGCAAAGAACAATAAGCAGACAGCTGGTCAAGATAGTGTCAGCAAAATGGTCGCTCTTGGTTCTAAGAAATTCATCGCACAACACCTGAACTACGCCCGCACATCACCTGTTATGCATGCGCACAACAGGTGATGTGCAATCGCACAACAGCTGTTGTGCGATTGCAGAAGGTATCTCTTCCAGTAACTTATCCTATCTTTTCCAACAACTTATCCTATATATCCCAAGGACTTATGTAATATTTTACAGGCACCTCTACCGTATATTCCAACGTTTTCACCTATATCGTTGCGCTTCCTCAAGCGTTTCTGTCGGTTTATCATCGTTGATTCTTCCGTCATCTATGATTTTTAGATAATTTTCCACTATTTCTTCGTATCTTTCATTTATAATGTGTAACTTTGCACCGGAAATTTAAACGTTTAAAGATAAAATGGCATTAAAATGTGGTATTGTAGGCCTCCCAAACGTGGGTAAGTCTACACTGTTCAACTGTCTGTCTAGTGCAAAGGCACAGGCAGCTAACTTCCCTTTCTGTACTATCGAACCAAACTTGGGCGTCATCACCGTACCAGATGAGCGACTCAACAAGTTGGCAGAGATTGTTCACCCAGGACGCATCGTCCCAGCTACTTGCGAAATCGTGGATATCGCAGGTCTCGTAAAGGGTGCCAGCAAGGGCGAAGGTCTTGGTAATAAATTCTTGGGAAATATCCGTGAGTGCGATGCTATCATCCACGTAATCCGCTGTTTCGACGATGACAATATCGTTCGCGAGGGTGGCGCTAAGGTTAATCCTTTGGAGGATAAGAGCGTCATCGATACAGAGTTGCAGCTCAAGGACCTGGAAACGATCGAATCTCAGCTCACCAAGCAGAAGAAGACTGCTGCAGCAGGCAACAAGGATGCTAAGACGATGGTTACCGTTCTGGAGGCTTACAAGGCCGAATTGGAGCAGGGAAGGAACGCCCGTGGCGTTACTTTCGAAACCAAGGAAGAGCAAAAGGTGGCTCACGACCTCTTCCTCCTCACTACCAAGCCTGTGCTCTACGTAGCCAATGTTGACGAGGCTTCTGCCAAGACCGGCAACGAGTATAGCAAGAAGGTAGAGGAAATCGCCAAGGAAGAAGGTGCTGAGTGCATGGTCATCGCTGCCAAGACAGAGGAAGACATCGCATCGCTCGAAACCTACGAGGACAAACTGATGTTCCTCGAAGAACTCGGACTGGAAGAGAGCGGCGTAAACCGACTCATCAAGAAGGCATACGCCCTGCTGAACCTCGAAACATTCATCACCGCTGGTGAGATGGAGGTCAAGGCATGGACTTATCACAAGGGCTGGAAGGCTCCTCAGTGTGCCGGCGTCATCCATACCGACTTCGAGAAGGGATTCATCCGTGCAGAGGTTATCAAGTATGATGACTATATCAAGTATGGCTCTGAGGCTGCAGTACGCGAGGCTGGTAAGCTCGGCATCGAGGGCAAGGAGTACGTCGTACAGGATGGTGACATCATGCACTTCCGGTTCAATGTATAATCCTATTCTTCTACGATTATGATAGCAAATCTGCTTAACTATATCGTATGGGACCCAGATCCTATTCTGGCTCATCTGGGTCCTATGACCATCCGCTACTACTCCACCTGCTGGATGATTGGTCTGCTGCTGGGCTATCTGCTCATGAGCAAGCTTTACAAGCAGCAGGGGCTCTCAGATGAGAAGTTCTCCCCACTGTTTCTCTACATCTTCTTAGGTGTACTGATAGGTGGCCGTTTGGGACATTGCATCTTCTATCAGCCAGAATATTTCCTCACCCAGTGGGATCACTTCATCGAGATGCTGATACCTGTTCATCACATGCCAGACGGCAGTTGGAAGTTTACGGGTTATGAGGGACTGGCGAGCCACGGAGGCGTATTCGGCATGTTCGTCGGCATCTGGCTCTATTGCCGCAACATGAAGGTGAGCGGCTGGGTAGTGCTCGATAATATGGGTATCTGCTCAGGCATTACAGCCACCTTTATCCGTTTGGGCAATCTGATGAATTCAGAGATCATCGGCAAGGTTACCGATGTGCCTTGGGCATTTATCTTCGTTCGCGAAGACCAGTATCCACGCCATCCGGGTCAGCTCTACGAGGCATTGGCATACTTCTGCTTTTTCCTCCTCATCCTCTTCATCTACAAGAAGAGAGGACCTAAGAGCGTAGGCACCGGTTTCTATTTCGGTCTTTGCCTTACTCTCATCTTCACCTTCCGTTTCTTCATCGAATATACCAAGGAGATTCAGGTAGCATTCGAGGCAGGTCTGCCTATGGATATGGGACAGATATTGAGCATTCCGCTCATCATCGCCGGTGTATGGAGCATCGCTTCCAGCACAAAGAGAGCGAAAGAAAAGAACGTAGAGGCAAAATAATATTAGACGACTTATTTTCAGATTATAAAAATCCCTCCTCGTGCAACAGCATCTGCTGCCACGGGGAGGGATTTATATTTTTATCTTCCCAGTAGAATCTTCTTAATGTCATTGAGCTTGTTCAATGCCTCTACCGGAGTGAGATTGTTCACATCCAGCCCGAGTATTTCATCACGTATCTGCGTCAGTACAGGATCATCGAGCTGGAAGAAACTGAGCTGCACACCATCCTTAGGTTCATCGATGTGCTGTACGTTCGGTTTACCGGCACCGCCTACCCCGGCATTGTCATCCTCCAACTGTTTGAGAATCACATTGGCACGGTTCACGATGCTGCGAGGCATACCGGCAATCTCTGCCACATGGATACCGAAAGAGTGCTCACTGCCTCCCGGTTCCAGTTTACGCAGGAAGATTACCTTTCCGTCCACCTCTCTCACACTCACATTGAAGTTCTTGATGCGAGGGAAGTTCTTCTCCATCTCGTTGAGCTCATGATAGTGGGTAGCAAAGAGCGTACGTGCCTGTGCCTTCTTATGTTCGTGCAGATATTCCACGATAGCCCAGGCAATGGAAATACCATCGTAGGTAGAAGTTCCTCTTCCCAGCTCATCAAAGAGCACCAGCGAGCGCGGAGAAACGTTGTTCAGGATGTTTGCTGCCTCGGTCATCTCTACCATGAAGGTCGATTCGCCGAGCGATATATTGTCGCTTGCACCTACACGTGTGAAGATTTTATCCACCAGTCCAACTCGGGCGCTCTCTGCGGGCACAAAACAGCCTACCTGTGCCAGCAGCACGATAAGGGCGGTCTGGCGCAGCAGAGCCGATTTACCAGCCATGTTAGGACCGGTAATCATCATGATCTGCTGTTTCTCGGTATCGAGCAGCACATCGTTAGGTACATAGCGTTCGCCCAGCGGCAGTTGGGTTTCAATCACCGGATGCCTGCCCTGCTTGATGTCGAGCACCTCAGAATCATCGACGATAGGGCGCACGTAGCGGTTCTCGTCAGATGTCTTTGCAAATGACAAAAGACAGTCCATACGGGCGATGAGGTTGGCATTGATCTGTATCTGAGGAATATACTCCTGCATGGCAGCTATCAGTTCGTTGAAGAGCTGTGCTTCCAATACTAGAATCTTCTCATCAGCACCGAGAATCTTTTCCTCATATTCCTTCAGTTCCTGGGTGATATAACGCTCTGCCTGAGCCAGCGTCTGCTTGCGTATCCACTCCTCAGGCACCTTGTCCTTAAAGGTATTTCTCACCTCCAGATAGTATCCGAAAACATTATTGTAACCTACCTTCAGACTCGAAATTCCGGTCTTTTCTATCTCCCTTTCCTGTATCTTGAGCAGATAATCCTTGCCGTGGCGGCTGATGGCACGAAGGTCGTCAAGTTCGGCATTGAATCCGTCGGCTATCACGTCACCCTTATTGACCAGCTGTGGCGGATCGGGCTGTATTTCCCTGGCTATGCGGTCTTTCAGGGTTTCGCATACGTTCAGCTGCTCGCCTACCCGCTTCAGAGCCTCGTTCGTAGCATGCTGGCATGCCACCTTGATAGGCTTGATGGCTTCGAGTGCATTCTTCAGCTGAACCACTTCGCGAGGCGAAACTCTACCCACGGCTACTTTGGAAATGATACGCTCCAAGTCGCTGATGCGATGCAGCTGGTCATCGAGAAGCTGACGGAATTCCGGTTCCTTGAAGAAATATTCCACGATGTCGAGGCGCTCGTTGATTGGTTTAACGTCCTTCAACGGGAAGACCAACCAGCGTCTGAGCATACGTCCGCCCATCGCCGTTACCGTACGGTCGATGACATTCAGGAGCGAAGAACCGTCTTCCTGCATAGGGGCAACCAGCTCCAGACTGCGGATGGTAAACCTATCCATACGTACGAACTTATCTTCTTCGATACGTGAAAGGGCGGTGATATGATTAATCTGTGTATGCTGGGTAATCTCGAGATACTGCATGATGGCACCACTGGCTATCACGCCGTTCTTGAGATGCTCTACACCGAAACCTTTCAGAGATTTTGTCTTGAAATGTCCCAGGAGTTTCTGCAGGGCTGTCTGTTCGGTGAAAACCCAGTCATCCAGTTCGAAGGTACAGTATTTGCTGCCGAAATATTTCTCGAAGTCATTCTTTCGGGCGCGGTCGTAGAGCACCTCTTTCGGCATGAAGTTGCCCATCAGTTTTTCTACATAGTCGTAGGTTCCCTCGCCGGTAAGAAACTCTCCGGTCGAGATATCCAGAAAGCTCACACCGCAGGCGGTCTTGCCGAAGTGTACGGCTGCCAGGAAGTTGTTCTCCTTGTAGTTCAGCACGTTATCTCCCATCGCCACACCCGGTGTAACGAGTTCGGTAATACCTCGCTTCACCATCTTGTCCATCTGGCTCAGTCCCTTCTTACCTTTTATTTCGAGTCGTTTCTTCTTCGGGTCTTCCAGCTGGTCGCATACCGCTACGCGCTTACCCGCCCTGATGAGTTTAGGCAGATAGGTATCCAGAGCATGATGAGGGAATCCTGCCATCTCGGTCGTGCCCGTAGAACCGCCATTGTTGCGTCGTGTCAGCGTAATGCCGAGTATACGGGATGCCTCCACCGCATCTTCGCAGTAAGTTTCGTAGAAGTCACCGCAACGGAAGAGCAGCAGCGCTTCGGGATGTTTCGATTTCATCTCGAAAAACTGTCTCATCATCGGTGTAAGACCTTTATTATCGTTTGCCATTATCTTTCTTCTCCTTATATTATTTCTTTAAATTTACATAGTTTCTATCTACAATACTCCTCCTTAAACCACAGCCGGTATATCGGGTCAACAAAGACAAAAGCATCGTTTTGCTTTTCGATAATATCTTTGTTCTGGAGCGTTTTCCTGTTCTTGACAATCGTATTCGGATTACCAAGATTATAGATTTGTTTCACGGCTTGCGAAGAGAAATGCTGTTCGCCATTGGCTATAGCCTTAAGCATCTCTATCTGGGTGGAACTGAGATTCTCCGTATCATTCTGAAACATCGGGGTATTGATGTTGAGTACCTGTTTCAATCCCAGATGATATATATCTTCCGTCACTTCCGAAACCGTGAAACTCCAGATAAAATAGCACAACTGCTGGAGATACCAGGAATGGCACGCCACGGCATCACAGATTCGCTCTGCCATCTCTGCAGAGATTGACTTTCCTGTCTTCTCGAAAGATGACAGAATGAATGGAATCCAATGCTCCTTAGCTATCTTCTGCATGAAAATCACTTGTCCGAAGCGATAAAAAGGACTATTGGAATTGTTGAAGATATTGAGCATCATGTTTCGCTTGCTGCCGTAGAGGCAGTAAGAGGTAAGCTGCTGTTGCTGCCATACCGAACGCATCTTTCCCTCCATATCCTTATACTCAGGAAGATTAGCCAACTGCTGGAACTCGTCTATGCAGACGATAATCCTGATGCCCTTTTCCTTTGCCAGCAACTCAGGCAGTTGGAGAATCGCCATCTTATCACGCTCCTGTGGCACAAACTTCAGGTCGAAAGCCATGAAGTCGGTCACCTGGTCGTTGATTACAACCTGCGGTATCACACCTGTCAGGAATTTCTTTGCATCCTCTATCCATCGTTCCATTTTAGAGGAAGCACAAGCTATAACCTGACTGGCAAAAGTGCGATAAAATTCAGATTCAGAGCCGATGCTGAAGGCATCAATATAACAGATTCTTACGTTATTATCCTCACCAGCCAATTCGCTCATCGCCCTTTTCACCAGCGATGATTTACCCCATCGGCGTGGTGAAATCAGCATCACGTTGATATGGGAGGACAGTAATTGCTTGAGCAAAGCCCTGTCTTCCTGTCTGTCGATAAAATTCTCATTGGTGGCTAATGTACCAAATTGAAATGGTGATAGATATTTTGCCATATTCCTAGTAATTTGGTACAAAGTTACGAAATATTACCCTAAGGTAAGTTACCCTAAGGTAATATTTAGAGTTTTTTAAATGAATATATGCTGCATTACCATAATAAAGCCGTACTTTTGTACTCATGAAAAAGAAACAATTATACATAGGGGTTCTGTCGGTTGCTTGCTGCGCGCTCGTAGCAATAGGCATCACCTTGCACCTGCTCTACCCCAAGAAACAGATACAGAACCTGGTGAAAACTCCACCGGTTCTCCGGCTCAAGCCACAGCCTGCTGATACGCTGAAGAAGAAACCTGTGAAGAAGATGGATTTCAATATCTCCGGAACTTTAAGAGATAAGGAAGGAAAGGGAGTGGCTGGCGTCATCGTGAGCGATGGATTCAACTGTGTAAAAACCGATGCACAGGGCAGATATAAGATGAAGCGAGACAGCCTGGCAAAATTCATATACTATTCTGTTCCAGCCGATTGCGAGGTTCCTACCCATTCTAAGACCGATCGCACGGCTTTCTTCTACCAAAAGGTATCCAAGGGGAAGAAAACCTATAACTTCACCCTCACCCGACTGCCGGGCGGCAAGGAGATTCACTATAAGATGATTGTCATCGGCGACCCGCAGGTTACCAATGCCTACAGCCCTTACTATACTTCTCCGGATGATAATCCCATCAAGAAGAGCGATGTAGAAAGATTCACTACCCAGACGATGGCGGACATCAGGCAAACCATCAGTTCGCTGCCTGCCGGAACACCGGTCTACGGGCTCAGCATGGGCGATGATGTACAGTATTATGGCGGTTACAACGCCAAACTGGAGCGTCAGATACGCCAGGCATTGGGCTCTTCAGAGATGCGTCTCTTCTCCGTCATCGGCAATCACGACCAGGATGGCAAGGCGCTCTACCGCAGGAAATGGGAGGAGAATTTCGGTCCTACCGATTTTTCCTTCAACCGTGGCGATGTGCATTATGTCTGCATCAATAACTGCTTCTTCCATCGCGGCATGGCCTATTATTCGCCGGGCGAACTGCGTGAGCGCCAGGTGAAGTGGCTGAAGCAGGATCTCGCCCTCACGCCAAAGGATATGAAGGTGGTACTCTGTTATCATATTCCTTTTACCTTTGGTAATGCGCCTTTCAGCAAGGCGAAGCCGCTGACCAATGCCCATGAGCAGGGGCATTATTCTTCTTCTCGTCTCTCGCTCCTGCTTTCTTTGCTGAAACAGTTTAAGGGCGGTTATGAACTCTTCTGCGGACATACTCATTTTGCCTGCAACCACGAGATCAATTATCAGGGCGAGGATGTAATGGAGCATTGTCATGCTGCCGCCTGTGGCAATATATGGCAGTCGAATATCAACATCTGCGGCACCCCGAACGGATATTATGTATACAGTTTTGTGGGTACCAGCATCAGCAACTGTTATTACAAGGGAACTTTCTGGGATAAGAACAAGCAGATGACCTTGTTCCGTGCGCAGACCGATTTCAACGGCGAGAAATACTCTAGGGATTGGCAGTTGGCAAACAACAGGAATATCCTGGTAGCCAATGTCTTCAATGCTACCAGTCATTGGCGTGTTGTAGCCATAGAGGATGGCAAAGAATATCTGATGGGGCGCCTCAGCGGAAAGGGGCAGGATGCCTTTGCCGCAGGCTATCATCATAAATATAGCGAGAGTGTATCTTACCGGTTCGTGAGCAAGGGCAACGGTTATCTCATCATGAACCACCTTTATTATTATACTCCTAGGAATCCGAATGCCAGAATCATCATCAAGGCATCCGATCCATACGGAAATACCTATACGGCATCGAGCGATGAGGTAACGACAGAGCCTTTCGCCAACTTTGCCCATTATTACGAAAAAGAGTATAAGGAATATAAGAGTAAGAAAGACAAGATGTTGCGGGATTCTATATCTGGCAGACAGAAAGATTCACTTGCTGCAAGGAAGAAAGATTCTGCAGCAGTACAAAAATAAAAAGAGAGGGTGCGTCATAAGTTGATGATGCACCCTCTTTTTAAATATTATTTGTTCAGTTTCCAGGTAACACCATCCTTGGTGTCCTTTACCTCGAAACCGGCTTCAGCCAGGGCATCGCGAATCTGATCGCTGGTAGCCCAATCCTTATCAGCCTTAGCCTTGGCACGCAGGTTGAGAACCATATCCACAACCTTGCCGTAAGCCTCTTCACGGGCATCATTGTTGGCTCCCTTCTCACTCTTCAAGCCGAGCAGGTCGAAGGTGAAGAGATGCATGGTGTCTGAAAGCTCCTTCAGGTCTTCAGCAGAGATGTTTGCCTTGTGATCGAGGGCTGTGTTGATTACGTGGCAAGCCTCGAAGAGATAGCTGATAACGAGCTGAGTCTGGAAGTCATCGTTCATCGCATCGTAGCAGCGCTGGCGCAATTCGCTTACAAACTTCTTCACCTGATCATCGCTCTGCTTAGCCACAGGCACACGCTCCAGGTCGTTCAAACCATTCATCAGACGCTCCAATCCCTTCTGGCTAGCCTTCAATGCATCGTTAGAGAAATCTACGGTGCTGCGGTAGTGAGCAGAGAGGATGAAGAAACGGATGGTCATTGGCGAATAAGCCTGCTCCAAACTATCGTGATTGCCTGTGAAGAACTGCTCCAGGGTAATGAAGTTACCCAAGCTCTTACCCATCTTCTGACCGTTGATGGTAATCATATTGTTGTGCATCCAGTAACGAACCATCTGGTCACCCTGAGAAGCTACAGCCTGCGCAATCTCGCACTCGTGGTGAGGGAAAATCAAATCCATGCCGCCACCGTGAATATCGAAGTGGCTGCCCAAGTACTTGCGTCCCATCGCAGTACACTCGCAGTGCCAGCCAGGGAAACCATCGCTCCAAGGACTAGGCCAGCGCATGATGTGCTCAGGTGAAGCCTTCTTCCAGAGGGCGAAGTCAGCCTGGTTCTTCTTCTCGCCGATACCAGCCAGCTCGCGGCTCTCGTTGATAACGTTCTCCAGGTTACGTCCGGAGAGGATACCGTACTTATGATCCTTGTTATACTTCTCGATGTCGAAGTAGATAGAGCCGTTACTCTCGTAGGCATAGCCATTGTCCAGGATTTCCTGAACCAGTTTCTCCTGTTCGATGATATGACCTGTGGCATGAGGCTCAATGCTAGGAGGGAGTACGTTCAGCGCCTCCATGGCATCGTGGTAGCGGTTGGTGTAGTACTGCGCAATCTCCATTGGCTCCAACTGCTCCAGGCGAGCCTTCTTCTCAATCTTGTCATCGCCTTCATCTGCATCGTGCTCCAGGTGGCCCACGTCGGTAATGTTTCTAACGTAGCGAACCTTATAGCCCAGGTGCTTGAGATAGCGGAAGAGTATATCGAATGTGATGGCTGGTCGTGCATGACCGAGATGCGGATCGCCATACACGGTAGGGCCACAAACATACATGCCCACGTTAGGAGCGTGGAGCGGAGTGAATCTCTCTTTTGTACGAGTGAGAGTGTTGTAAATCAGTAATTTCTGTTCCATCTTGTATGAACCTTTCTTTTATATTATTTATATTTTGAGTGCAAAGTTAACTCATTTTTCTGATATATCCGACAAATCATTCGCAAAATGTTATTAAAATCCTCGAAAATATCAATGGAACAGATCTTCCATGGTCAATTCTCTCTGTATGATGCTGCTATCTTTTTGCATAAAGTAAGCAGTTTTCGTATATCTATTCACTATTTGTAAGTTTTTTGCCAATTAATTGCATAAAATTATCAAATTATTAGCGTATATCGAAAATAATGTGTAACTTTGCAGCCGCAAACAGTTATCAATTATCAAGAAGGCGGCTATAAGTTCCGCTAATGAGTATTAAGTTAGAAGAAAATGGCATATACAAGATTGAGTGCTGCCGAAGCGGCAGCGATGATTAACGATCAAGATACAATCGGATTGAGTGGTTTCACACCAAACGGCGTGCCTAAGGCAACCTTCCGCGAACTCTCCAAGAGAGCCGTGGCTGAGCACGAGGCGGGCAGACCTTTCCAGGTGGGCATCCTCACGGGTGCTTCTACCTCGCAGAGTATCGAAGGTGACATGGCAGCAGCCCATGCCATCAAGTTCCGTGCGCCATTTTCTACCAACAAGGACTTTAGAACTCATACCAACCTGGGCGAGATTGATTATGAGGATATGCACCTCGGCCACATGGCTGAGCGCCTGCGTCGTGGTTTCTATGGCGAAATAGACCTTGCCATCATCGAAGTTTCTGATTTGGAAGAAGGCGAAACTACCTGCAAGGCATTCCTAACCTCTGCCGGCGGCATCGTTCCTACCATCGTCCGCCTTGCCAAGAAGGTGCTCATCGAGAAGAATACCTTCCACAGTCCAGCTTCCCGTTATCTTCACGATGTATATGAGATAGCAGAATGCCCATTCCGCACTCCTATCCCTATCATGAACGTAGGTGATAGAATCGGTAAGGAGTATGTTGAGATTGATGCACATAAGATTGTGGGTGTGATAGAATGCAACATTCCGGAGGAGGCGCGTGCTTTCAAGCCTCTCGACCCTGTGACCGAACAGATGGGACATAATGTGGCTGATTTCCTGGTCAGCGACCTGAAGAAGGGACATATTCCTCCTCAGTTCCTGCCTTTGCAGAGCGGAGTGGGCGTAACTTCCAATGCCGTTCTTGAGGCATTGGGACAGAACCCTAACGTGCCGGTATTCAGCGTTTATACCGAGGTGGTTCAGGATGCTGTAGTGAAATACATGCGCGAGGGAAGAATCAAGGATGCTTCCTGCTCTTCGCTCACCGTAACCAATGATACATTGAAAGAGGTATATGATGATATTGATTACTTCAAGAAGCATCTCACCATTCGCCAGAGCGAGATTTCAAACTCTCCTGAGGTCATCCGCCGTCTGGGTGTCATCGCCATGAACACCGCCATTGAGTGCGATATCTACGGCAATGAGAACTCCAGCCATATCTGCGGCAGCAAGCTGATGAATGGTATCGGCGGTTCCTGCGATTACGAGCGTAATGGTTTCATCTCTATCTTCACCACGCAGAGTACCACCAAGAACGGTTGCATTTCAGCCATTGTTCCGATGTGCAGCCATGTGGACAGTACCGAGCACGATGTGGATGTGATTGTTACCGAACAGGGAGTTGCCGATCTCCGTGGCAAAGGCCCATTGCGCCGTGCCAAAGAGATTATCGAGAACTGTGCCCATCCAGATTACCGCCCTATGCTCCGTGAGTATCTGAAGTTTGCCGAGAAGGGCCACGAGCCACAGAGCATGCGTGCTGCCCTCGCCATGCACGATACCTTCCTGAAGAAGGGTGATATGAGATTGACTGATTTCGGAGAATATCTGAAATAAGAGAAGGCCGAAAGATTGTGAAAACCGAGAAGACAAATCTTTCATAGATGACTCAGAAAAATATCGAATTATATGATAAGCGGCATTCATATCCAAGGAATGCCGCTTATTATTTGTTATAAGCATATAGAAAACACTTTAATTCTATATGAATAAACTATACTCCCAGAAGAAAGTTCCGCATAAAGACGCTGAACGGAGAAGTAATTAGGCATCAAAACTTTTTCTTATCAGAACAAGAATAATTTCAATTAACATAGGAGAAAGTTTATCCCTTAATCGGGGGG
>ULIZ01089229.1_pt1 | contig 34016 bp, 49 predicted proteins | sample 1950601 | NCBI WGS metagenome assembly ULIZ01 (sample SAMEA4835456, study PRJEB28245) | human gut metagenome | biome: gut microbiome; material: fecal sample | place: Denmark | collected 2008 | reverse complement strand
GCATATTCTATTAATTTATCATTGATATATAAACTCGTATAACTTGAAGTGGTTGATAACATATAAGAATATGTTCCATCATATAACACAGTGAATTTTTTAGCGGAATCATCATACTCAAAACCATAAAAATATTGTCCTCTAGATGCAAGCTCTGTCTTTGATAAGTTACCCGAATTCATGCCAGACATATATATGTCTGCGCCATTAAAACCACCGCTAAAAGGGAAAACTGTATCTGCACCTGCCTTGGTTTTATAGCCTGTGATCTTACCTGTCTCGTCTATAACAGGTGTAAAGCCACCCAAACTACTGTTTAATTCATTTACTGCTCCTGCTCCAACAGGATCAGTTACGTTACCTGCCGTTGCTGCAGCGGTCACTTGCTCCAAAGTCGATAAACCACTTACCAAAGCTGTTGGTTCAGCATAAGTTCCGTCATCACGTAAAAATTTTGTTGTTGTTCCACCATTTTTAGGGCATAAACCATTTGCAGTTTTTGAAACAATTCCGGGCGTTCCTGATAGGTCAGAATATTTTCCAGTAAACGCTACCGTCTTTAAATCTGCAAAAAACTTTGCAATTTTTCCCATAATAACAGAAAGTTTTTCTTTGGAAGAAATATTTGCTCTGTTTGTTGCCTGTACAAATGTGACAGTTGTATCACTTGCATCCCCGGTTTTTTCAAGATACTTATCTGGATCAAAAGTACCATTAATTTTTTTCCCCGATGCATCATGTGCAGTAACACCGGAAAGTAAATTTTCCGGTGTTACACTGTCAGAAGTCAAGTCAATTAATGTATTTCCACCATATTCCACTTTATTAATTGCCATAATCCATGCTCCTTTAACCGATAGTTGCCGTTTTTCCTCCGGCGGAATTATCCGTTTCTGTATAAGGAATTGCGTTAACAGTAACAGAGGATAAAGCGTCATATCCGGGATCTGCCTGTACCGTCTGTGCAGTTTTTGACGGTGTAACCGTTTTTGCCTGTAGGTTAACACCATTGCCGGAATAGGTACCTTCTACTCCAAGAATGGTTACGCCTTGCTTAATGTTTCCTGCTACAATCTTTTCTTTTTCTGCCGTTGCAATTCCGACTTTTCCGGAACCGTCATGGAAGCCAAGCGGAACCGTATAATCCGTTTCCTTGTCTGTGATTTCTCCTGTAACTGCTCCATTGTTTGGCATTGTACCTGTCAGCTTCTGACCTCTTGCGTATGCGGTTTTTCCAATAAGAACCTCTGACACCGCCGCCGTTGCATCGGTGGAATCCACATCTTTCGTGCTTGTACCTGTGATAACTGCGCCGGACTTGTCATGCGCCGTAATTCCTTTTGCAAGAGTATCTTCCGTGACAGAATCTCCTGTTAAATCAATAAGTACCTCTTCTCCGTAAACTACTTTGTTAATTGCCATGTTCTTAACCTCCTATTGTGATTGTTTGACCGCCGGACAAGTTATCCACTTCGCTATATGGAATTTTGAGTACCGTAACATCGTCCGTCATAGTTTTATTTTTTGTTTTCATCACTTGCTCTTCCACTTTTGGGACAACAGTATAATCCCCTTTGTAGGTCTCTGTTCCGATTACTTCTTGAAATTTTTCAGAAACCGTCAGTTTGATTCTGCACCCACAACTCATAGACTGATTACCCCCTCTTGCAAAATCTCAACCGCATCAATCTTTTGAACATCTGTTGCAATTGCATTTCCACCACTTGTAACCGCTCGCATCTGCAAGTAAACAAATCCAGGGCGAAAAGAAAGAGTTTCCTTCTGACTTAAAGAAACTCCTAACAAATTATCCTCTTCATTCACTTGTATGTCCTCTCCAAACTTTGTGATTATCAAATCATCCTGTTTGAGCGTGACATAGATGCTTGACAAATCTGTGACTTTCACACCGTCTACCGCTATTTCAAGTGTTGGCGTTGTACCTCGTTTCATACGATATCACCTACCTTTTATGATGTTTTTAAAGCATTTACTTCTGCTTGCAACGCATCAATTAATGACTTTAATCCATTCATTGTGATTCCGTTTCCGTTCGTTACATCTCCGGAAAACATCGCATTTCCATTCCAATCAAGTGTATAGATGTTTTTTCTATCCGTGTTTGATGTTCCTCCGCCAACGATATGTGCGTATGTGTTGGTCTTATCTTCCACGTTGTATTTTCCTTGAACGTGCTGATACTCTGACGATGCCTTTGTATTATATCCTTCGGCATGAGAAGACTTTCCGGAAGCCATAGAAGAATATCCTTCCGAATGAGACCCGTAATCTCCGGTTGCCGCTGTCATGTAACCCTCTGCATGGCATCCGTAATTTCCATTTACATAAGAATTATCCCCCTCAGCGTGAGACCCATCACCGTTTGCCTTTGTGCTAAATCCCTCGGCGTGACTATTACTTCCGGTTGCTTTAACACTGGATCCATGTGCGAATGATGTGCTTCCAGAAGCTTCTACATTGAAACCAAATGTGCAACTCAAATTTCCGGTTGTTGAATCGGACTTTCTTCCAAGATTGATTCCTTTGTCCGTGTAAATATCCGCCGATGCACCGGAACTCTGTACGCTCGCTTGATAAATCCCATCTTCCATGTGGTTAAGCCGTGCCGCATTAATCGGCGTTGTCTTTGACGGTCTGTCAACCCAAGTTTGCTTTACATATGCCATGTTCTACCACCTTTCTACTGCTCTTCTTAATCTGATACTTCAAACATAAAATTATTTTTTGATTCATTAAAATACATATTATCTATATAATATATAATTTTTTTGTGGTTTTGTATTACCAAGTGCCCAATATTCCCTTTTAATTTATTATTTTCAAAATACGCATTAGACGCACTTGTTATATTAGAAAGGTCATAAAGATTATTAAGACCATACACTATTTTCGAAACACTAACTTCCTTTATTTTTTTACTTTTTATGTTATATAGTTTAATTGTTTTAGGAAGTTCTATTTCTTTAAAATTAATTCCATCTTCCGTTTCTATTACATATTGTTTATTGCTAGAAATAGGGGAAACATATAAATAAAATCTATTTAATGCATATAATCCAGTATAAATATCAAATGGATATCGCAACAGTATACTTATATTGCATTTACCGCTACTTATTACTTTTCCATCATACATATTATATACCGTCTCATAAGTTTGATTTTTTTCACTGTTATACCATAAAACAAAAAATTTTTCTTTTATCGCCATTGCGCATAAAAAATAATCATTTTTATTATTTGCTATATGCCCAATTTCTTTAAAGTATGATTTTGAAATATCTTCATTATTTATATATAAATATTGAAGATATACTGTTGATGAGTATGCGCTTTTTTTATTGTTATATGCATATACAATATGTTCACCATCAGAATAAACTACTTCGTAACTTTTATCTCCCAATTTTTCTTTTAATATATTGCAATTTTTACCAGTTTCAACGTTAAATAACATAATGTTAATATACTCATATGATGATTCAGAAAAATCGCTATAATAAGGTGCAATAACATTATTTCTATTATCACATGTGCACAATGCTTCAATCTTAGATTCTCCGTAATTAATAACATCATAATTTAAAGCGGAAATTGGTATCATTTTCCATTTTTTTCCATTTTTTGAATGCACTCCAGCTATTTCATAATATATATTTTCACGCTTGTATATTCCTGTAGCTTGTAAATAACACATTTTTGAATTGCATATTATTTTGTCTCCATAAACATATATATTCCAATTATTATGATGCAAATGTTCGCTGTCCAATTCTTTTTTTAGGTTTTCGTATTCTTTTGTATCAATATATATTAAATATTTATAATCATCTCCTGTCACTACGATATATTTTTTTCCGATTCCTCTCTCCCATACCAATTGTCCATTTTTATACATTTTTTCATGCTGCATACCGTTAAAAAATAATTTTGTATGATCTTTATTTTTATAAAGCATTCTTGAACTTAATTTAATCATTTAATTCTCCGTTATTACAATTCCTTGAACAAGATATATTGTATTTTCGTCCATATATGTCGGCACTTCTGACACAGAAACAATATTTACTACACCTCCACCGCCGGCTTCCAATTTAGAAATCCTTGAATCAAAATCATTGAAAGTCTTCTGATACTTATTATCCTGTTGCTTAATAAGGTCAATTGAAGTCTGCAAATCCGTGATAAACTCGCTTTGGTACTCTTCTCCCTTTGCCGTGTAACTGTCACTCAACGCCTGTATTCCGCTCAACTCACGGCTAAACACGTTGTAATACTTCTTTTCCGTTTCTCCTGTGTCAATATTTCGTACCTTGTAGGACAAAATATCAACACCGCACTCCACAAACGGCAATCCCATGTTCGATGCCTGAAACGGATAGTAGGAATAACCCTCGACATACGGATAAATGTTCTGTGCCATTTGCAGAAGCGTTTCATTGGAAAGTCCGTAGGTGAACATATTTCCTTGAATGATGTAGTTATTTGTTCCACTTCCATAAGTCACTCCGGCATCGTTCTCGTTTTGCCGAATGGTGATTTTATCAACCGGCTTTACCTTAAATTCTTCGTACCGGATTTTCTTGTAATACTGCATTGCTTCCGCAACTTCTTCTTCGGTAAGTTCAGTCTCTTCACCGGAAAACGGGTACAAATCATCGGACGGATAAAGATTTCCGGACGGATAAAGACCGCTTTGCGTTGTCCGGTACTCAAAGATCCCGTCACGGTTTATAATCCCAAAAACTCCGTTTATCTGACAGATAGCCTTAATCACGTTCAAAGCCTTAAGCGTCTTTGGGTCGTACTGCTTGCTTATGGAAATATCATCATTGACAAGTGACGTTTCGTCCTGTGTAATCCCAAGGTAGGTAAACAGGGAATCCCGAAACTTCTTTATGCTGATAGGAAATGTCAGAGAATTGTACCAACTGGAAACCTCTGTATTTCCTTTGGTATAAAGAATGTCATATGCCGTTATGGTCTTGCTTAACCTGTTGTCTTGCAATACGGCACTGTCTACAATGCCATGAAACAACGGTATCGGTTCATCGGCGCTTCCGTCCGTAGTGATAGATGCTTCGATTTTCTTTCCCTTAACATCTTCCTTAAGTCCTTGAATCTGAACAGAAAAGGAACTGGCAATGCAACCAACAAACTCAATGTTGTTCTTTTCCAATATGGACTCTTTCAGTTTCATGCTTTCCTGATAGATCTTTGTGTTGTCAATCGTTAGTCCAAGTTCCGGAAATTTAATAGTCAGGTTCTTATGAACACTGGAACTCCTGTATTCGTTTTTGGTTGCATCTGATACGTTCATGCCTTTTCCCTCTATGATTAATACTCAACAAAACTAACTTCGTATTCCTGATACATGATTCCGTCATACGTTCCATAAACTTGAAAACTCCAGTTGGAATCAATGTAAAAATGTCCGGTCTTATAAGTGCAAGTCTCCGGATCATAATAAGAACACTGTGCATCACGCTCTTTTTCGTTGATGTAGCTGCTGCGAATGGCAGCCATCATTTCTTCGTGTTGCGCTTCGGTATGGAACGGAATTGAAAACGTGACGCTTGTAGCCGTATGATCTAATGCCGTCCTGTGTAATTCTCCGTTTGCATCACGGTATGAATCTAAATCCTGTCTCGCATTCGGGGTAATCTTGTAAGTATCTGCCCGAATCATTTTTGGAAACTTATATGAACCAAACTGAAACATATATCCTTGATAACTCACTGGCTTACCTCCATAAATGAAAAAGGCACCCACCTTTTAAGTGAATGCCTTATCTCCTGTACGCTTCTCGTAGGAATGCGCTTCTTCCCGAATTGCGTTGAACGCATCGGAAGAATTGATGCTAAAATCTTTGTTTGCAATAATCTGCAAAAACTGTACCGCTGATGATAAAAGTTGTGCTTCGGTCTGTCCGGTACTGTAGATTGCATTGGAAATTCCCGTGATTTCCTGTCCGCCGGCTACTGCCGACTTGCCGCCGACCGTTCCAAGGATTTCCGGTACACCGTTTTCACCGGCTTTGAAATACGTTGCCGGTTCGATAAATCCGCCGGATGCATAACCACGGACTTTTTTCATGGCGTTTTTTCCAATTTCTGTACCCATATTCACACCGATGTTTACCGTTTTAGGAATTGCATCAATATTGCTGATTAAACTTTGAATCCACGAAATCGCACCGGTAACCGCATCAATAATGGATTTTATTACACCTCCTACTGCTTCTCCGATTGCAGACCATGCATTTTCCCATGCTTTTTTCACATCAGATAGTCCTGTAGATATGCTTTCTTTGAAAGATTCATATTTCTCAATAATATTATCTTTCAATTCTGTAAACGCTTCTTTGATGCTTTCCCATTTTTCTTTTATGGAATCAACAAATCCCTGTACGCTTGCTTTGATGTTTTCCCATGTTTCATAAAACTTTGTTTTCCATGATTCAAGTGTTTCGGATACTCCGGTTTTGATTAATTCCCATTTTTCCTTGATAAAAGAAACAACTTCTTCAAATACTTCTTTTATCTTATTAAATGCTTCCGGAATCTTCATTAACGTGGTAACTAATGAATATATAGGGTTTCCAATTCTTAATGCCACGTCAACTATGTTTGACAAAACCGCAATAATCGGATTGTCTTTGAAGTCAGATTTCATCATATTCCAAGCATCGGTTAATTCTTTGAATTTATCCTTGATGCTGTCAAATGATGAAAAATCTACTTTATCAAATAATTCGTCAAAAAATCCGCCTTCGCCAAGCCAATGGAAGTTTAGATACTCTTCTTTCATGTCAGGGAAAAGCAATGCTCCTAACTGTTTTCCTGTCCAGTTTCCAGCAAACCAAGCCGCTATTGCTCCCGTAGCACCAACTCCTATTGTTGCTGCAATCTCTCCAAATGTTCCGGCACCGAAAATAGTTCCAAGATCCATTGTGAGCAAACCGCCAAGTCCACCAAAACTGCTAAACAGACCACCGGTAGATGCCGATGCAGTTGCACCGCCCCCACCTAATTTAGCAAGGTTCTTTAAGGCTTTTGCCATTTTGATTCCGCTTAAAACGCTTACCAAGGACTTAATAACTTCAATAGCCGGTGATAATGCACTAAACGTTGCCGTTGCCACTTTTAAAGCAATAATTCCAGTGGCTATATCTTTCAATGTATTTGCCACATCCTCTGCGGAAACACCATCCATCCATTCTTCTATTTTTGTCAGAAAATCCTCAAATTCTTGACTATTTATAAAGTTCGCAAGAGCATCTGATATGTCTCTTACAAAAATAATTAATCCCTCTCCTATTGTTTCCGCAAACGGTTCTACATGCTCCCACAGTGTTTTTAAATTGGCACGAAGTTTTTCCCAATTTACTTTTTCATTGAAATCAATAAACACTTGCAGCAAATCCGGAAGTCCTTGCTCTAATGTCCACTTTGCAAGAGGTAGTAAAACTGTCTCATAAAAATCTGTAACAATTCCGGATAAACTATCAAATACCGGAACAAGAGATTCTGTCCATTCCTCAATCTTTGTGAGCAATGGAGAAAAATCAAGGTTTTTCGCCCATTCTACCGTAACATTTGCCGCATGAAGAATGTTCTCAACGATTACTCCGATGATATCCCTGATATTCTGCAAAATATGAAGTCCGGTGTCGTTTTCTTCCCACGCTTCACGGAATCCTTGTGCAAGATATCCAATTACCTTTCCAATATCACCGATAATATAAAGTATGTTTTCAAGAATCTGTATTGTTGCTTCTTCGTTCCACACTTCAAGAAAATCTTTTGCAATAGTTTTAATTAACTTCCATACTTCTTCAAGCGCAAACTTCCAAGACTTCATCACGAAATCTCCGGCACGTTTCCACGCTTCTTTTAATGGATCAAAAATTTTGCTTAAGATGCTCTTAATTTTATCCGCTAAATCTTTCCACTTATCTTCAATGTCAACGGTTTCAAACATATCTTCCGGTGCCGTTGTGGACGCTCCACCACCGCCGCCACCACTTTTTGAAGTGGTAAGATTGTTTAATTTATCAAATCCCTGTAACTGCTTATTCAGTTCCTTTGCTTCGCTCGCTGCACCACCAATGGAATCCCTGTAATTATCCGTCAGTTTTTTCGCACGAATCCACGTTCCATTTCCAAGTAAAGCGGAAATCACTTGATTGATAGCATTTACCGCTTTAATGCACAACTGAATGATTTTATTCAATGCCGGAGCAAAGGCATTCAGAATAGGTGCTACTGCCGCCGCAAAAGAATTTTTAAGTTGATTAAAGCTATTCATCAGCAGAGAAAGGCTTGCATTCGTTTCATCTGAATACATTGCCAAATTCTGCATACCAGTTTTTACACCGTCAATCACACCACGCAAAGCCATTCTAACAATCATCAGCTTTAGCATTTTTGTTGTACGTAATAGGCTTTTTGCAAGGCTCGCATTTGTGATATCAAGTCCACGCAATGCTGCTCTTGCTTTTTGCGTCGGTGCTATAAGTGATAATAATTTTCTGCCAAACTCATTGATTTTTTTGTTGATTCTTCCAAGGGTGTTTGAGGTCTTAGAAACAAATCCTTGAAGTTTTGCAAGACCGTCTGTAAACCCTTTAGAATCAAATCGCAGAATAGACATTTCTTTTTGCTTGTTGATTAATCTCTGATAATCTTCACGTAAGGCTGCCAACTCTGCCTGTTTCTTTTTAAAATCACTGCTTGCGCCATAAAAACTTATGGTTTGTGACTTTAATTGAATAGATTTTACAAGTTCTTCATACTGTTTTTTTACTTTCTGTATTTCATTCTGAACCTTTTTGAATCCATCTGTTTGAACAATGATTTTGTTATTTTTAAAAATTTCTGCTATCTTAGATGCTGATTTCTGTGCAGATAGTTCTGTTTTCGATAGCGATTCATCAATTCCCGGAATCTTTATTTCAAGTTGTCCGGCTTTCCGTGCTTCTTCAACCTTGACTTCGTACTTTTCAATGGTTTTGGAAAGCTGCTCGATGTCGTAGGTCATGGACTTGATTCTTTGCGTGTCCATGTTTGCGCCTAAATCCGTTAAGTTTTCTCTTTTATCGAGCAAAGATATTAGTTTAGTATTTAGATCATCTACCCACTTTTCCATTTCATAGAAATTACCTGTAAATTCAAGTGGTTTGATGTTATCGAACACATTGTTTAATTCTCCAACCTGTTCTTCGATCTTTTTAATCGGTTCAACGCTTTTTTCCATTCCGCCATCAACCGATACTGCCGAAAAATCCTCAAACAGTTTTTCATAATCGGCAATAAGTGATTTTGCGTCCGGAAACTCCGCTTTTAATTCTTCAAGACTTTTTCCTATGGATTCTGTAAATCCGGTTGTAGGTGCTTTATAATTTCCTTGATTAAAATTTTCAAGGTACGATTTCCAATTATCTAATTCCGACTTGTATTCTGACAAAATGTCTTTCGGGTTTCTTTCATCCTCTCCCATCAAATGAACAGTGGGATTAAATTCTGTTTGATTCGCATTTTTCCCTTGCAGACTCTCAATTTCCTTTAAAGCATTCTTCGCTTCGTTCAGTTTCACAACAAGAGAATCTAATGTTCCGATTTTCTTTTCGGGATGTGTAGAATTTAAGACACGGTTGATGCCATTCTGCATATTTTTTAACTGTTCGGTGTATTTCTTCTGTTCACTGGAAAGATTGGCAACATCAATTTCCGGCTTAATATCAATAGACTTCTGCCCTAATTTCTCAAGAACGTCCTCAATGCTCTTAAACGTCTCTTTTACGGGCGTTTCAACTCCCTTAATAGAATTGCTTGCCTTTTTCATTTGAGAGCCTATTTCGTCCGATACACGCTTTGTAGAGGTAGATATATCTTGCATAGATGCAGATGCCGCCTTTGCGCTTTCCGCCATATCAGAAAAAGCATTTCCGGACATAATCTTTCCAAGCGCTTTATTGACCGTCTCTAATTGAGATACCAGTTTTTCCAAGGCACTGTCCGCTTGTTTCGCATCGGCATTGACTTTCACGGTTAAATCATCAATTTCTGTCATAATCTCACCTCGCAAAATAGACAGCGCAGCTATGACACCGCACCGCCCTCATTTTCTTTTTTCATCTTCGACAATTCAAAATTGCTCTGCATAATCTGTAAGGATTGGAAAACTCTCTTAACCTTTTCCATTTGCTCTTCATGGCTAAGTGGTTTGTTTTCTTTTTCAGCTTTTTCAAGAAGCGGCTCTTCAATATACTTCGCCTTGCTATTAAGTGCTGCCGCAATGGCAGAGATCATATATTGACCGTTAATCCAATTTTCCCTGTCTCTTTCCTTAAGCAGATTGTTATGCCCCTTAAGAATTGCCTTTATTTTCCGTGGGTTTAAAGTCCAAAATTGTTCCAGTGTTATTCCCATTGGATACAACTCCGGATACCACAGGTCTAAAAACAGTTCCCGAGACGAACTGTACTGTTTTCTTGTTATTCCTCCGGATTCTCCGTTGCTTCTCTCTCCGGATTTTCCTTGTTCTTCTTCTCCGAGAGAGCGCGAAAAAAATCGGAGTTATTCATTTCGTCCCCCATTGCTTCCATGATTCCGTCAAACTTACCACCGGATATCATATGCTCCTGGATTTCTTTTCCGGCTTTTTCCTTACCAAAACCGGCGCAAAGTCCAAAATAAGCACGCACCATAGACATCGGTTTCTTTTCTGCATCTTCCATTGAGATTCCCATGTCCTCTAAATCGCAAATCATGTTAAGATCAAATTCCTTAGACTTATATGTTTTCCCATTAATTTTGAATGTTTTCATATTCTACCTCGCTTTTCCCTCCCTGATTATAGGGAAAAGGGCAGTCCGAAGACCGCCCTAAACTCTGTCAATAGTTGTCTGTGTCTGCCGTTTCTTCTTTGTCAACCACAACGGCTCTGCTTCTTTTGGATCGTGATTGACTACTTATTCCCCCGACACTGCTACCTTTTCATCAAGTCCTTTGTACTCTTCAATAATAAGGTTCATATCAACCGTCCAAAGAGCATTCTGTGAACTTTCAGGCATTGGAATGTGTTCCGGCGGCTGTGCAATAACGAAAAACGCTTTTGCAAGATCCGGATGATAAACCTCAAACCACATACGCTTTCCATCGGTCAATGCCTTGTATGCAGTAATCAGAGTAGTCCATTCTGTAATCGTGTCATCGGTAATGTTTACTGTTACAGGCCATGAACCACCTGTGTCAGCACGACCTTTGATGTTACGTGTAATCAGATCTTCTAACGCAGACGCATCAATGGTCTCCGGATCAATGGTAATTCCACCGATTGTGTTGATTCTGCTAAGACCAGTAAATGCAGTCGGCTTTGTACCTTTTGTTGATTCTACTGCATAACCCAGTCTAATACCGAGTGACGCTAAACCAGCTACTGCCATATCTATACCTCCTTAAATTTGCATAAAAAAATAGAGCCTATTGGCTCTTTGTTACTGTTTTTATAAAGAATCACTTGCGCCGATTAAACGCCGGACTCTTCCTGTGCATCGGAATTTCTTTTCGCTTTCGTTGTTAAACTCCGGCATTGCCGTTACGGAAAACCGAAGCATCACAAACACGTTTAGGACAATTCCGAGGATCTTTTTTGTGTCTCCTTGACTTGTATTTGTGATAACATCGACTTGAAAACTTTCAAGAACTGCATCAATTCCAACCGCATCAAGCGTCTGTCCTTTTTGCACCCCCGGCAATTCGTGAATGTAAATGGTTGGAAAGACCGCTTTATCAAGACTCCCCTTGACATTGGTAAACGATTCCGAAAAATCCGTGTCTGGAAATTGCTCTTGCAAAATCGGCATTGCTTTGGTTTTTACGGTTGTAAAGATTTCTGATTCAATTTCAAATGCCCAGTTATCTTCCCTTACCATCAGAAAATACCTCCTTTGCAATTTTTTCGCACCGTTCAATGATTTCAAGGCTTGCCTTATACATTGGCATTTTGGCTTCTATTCCTTTTGAATGATGCAGTTTTCCGTCTAAATCTTTCCAGTACCAACCCTCTTCATCAAAGGCGTGTGTCTGATCCGGAAATGTTCCCTGTCCTACTCCTGAAATGTTCTTTGGATTTTCAGCACCAAAACCGGAGCCAAACTCTGCCATAAGCAGCGGAGAAACTTCTGCGCTTTTAATGCCGTCTTTTGTCTGCCAACTGCTGATAATCTTTCCGGTTTCTTTCGCATGGATAATAACAGTGCATTCTGTTTCTGCCGGATCAACCTCTTTTGAAAAAACAATATATTTTCCAAAACCGCCAACGTTGTTCTGCGCCACTTCAATTCCGGCATCGGCAAGTCGTGAAACAAAAACTTCCAGTTTCCTGTGAAAGTCATTCTGATAATCACGGATTTCTTTAATGGCGTTCTGTATGGATTTTTGCGATAAAACATTTACGTTGATTGTCTTTGACATATGGCTACCTACAAAATATCTAATTCCTGAAAAACTTTGAAAATTTTAGGTGATTGAATGGCGATCCAATCCACCATTTCTTCATTTTTCGCCCACGGTCCAATAGGAACAGACGCACAAGCGGATAATCCGCTTTCATTAAGAAAAGCATGCGTAATTTCATGTCGAAGAATGTTTTTTCTTCTGTTAATTTTTTCTTCTTCTGTCATATCTTCATAAAATTCTTTTTCATTAAGGTCTGCTATTGCAATGAGTTTTGCATCTTCTCCACACCAACCTTCAATGTTGCTTTTTTTCATAAAAGAATCTTCTGAAATCTTATGGGTTTCAATCGTGTATTCCGTTCCAAGAATATTTACTTGTATAGATTCCATATGGTTACCTACTTTACATTTCTCTGCAATAAGAACAGATCAACGGTAAGACCTTCATCAGCTACGCCCTTAACCGTGTAATCGGCTGATAGAGCGTCTACAATCGTTTGGTTGACATCTTCATAGGCTACCGCTGATCTTTTCCAAATTACGGTTCCTACGGTCAATGGAAATTCATTTTTCTCTGCACAAATCTGCACATAGTTTGTTGAATCGTCAATACCAAACGACTTAGCCAGTGCTTCATCAAGTGCATTGCTGATATTGGCATAAAAACAGACAGGCTTTCCATAACCTGTCCGATACTCCCCTGTTGTCTTTGGTACTTCTTTACCGTCAACAGTAATTGTCTTAACTTTTCCGTCTTTGTCCAGTTCATAAACCGGCACTTTACCGCCAATCAACGAATAAAACATTTTCTGCTTATTAATATCAAGCATTGCTATTCCTCTTTTTCACACCGAACCACCTTTTCAATTCCATCAATCCGGTGATGTGCCGACTTAACACTTTCTTCGATTTTTACAATTCTTGAATCGTGAGAATTAATCTCTTTTCTCATTTCAGAAAGTTCAGCTTTGATCTCTGCCGTATTACTGGTGATTCCGTCAAGCTTCATATTGATACGGGTATTTTCCTTTACCCTCTCTTCAATGTCTTTTGTATCTGTTCTTTTACTGTTTTTCAATCCCATAAATACAGAAAAACCAAGTGACAAAACGCTGATAATGATTGCCGTAGAAATCTCTATAGTCACATCATATACCGCCCTTCTTGTTTATTTTGCATACCGCCCACCGCCACTAAAATGTATGCCCCTGCTATGTTCTGTTGGATTCAACAAAGCATAACGCTCAATCTTCTAAACAATTCTCGCTATCGGATATATCTCTTTAAATAACGTATTTCGGTCAACCCATGTACGTGATTTTCCATTCTCGCTGTCTGACTGTTGGAAATCTCCCCCCAACTTCATACGGTCATAAACAACGACATTTACAAGAACGGATTCGTACTTCTTAAGGTCTTCCTCGATCTCTTCTTTCGTATAATCTTTTGGATATCTTCTTTTGTTCTTGATATCTTCCGTAGCTTGATTGATTAACTGCTCCAAAAGTGGATTATCTTCTTTTCGGTCAAACATCACAGTACTGGAAGTAAGATTGTCATTCTCAACCGTTTCCATATGAAATTGTTTTAATCGGATCTTTACCTGTTCCAATACTGTGTATGCTGACATGATCTACTCCATTAAGACTGCTTAAATGTTACTGTTGCGTGACCGGCTTTCACTGCCTTGTAAGCACTGTCGCACTCAACAACTGTGATTACCTTTCCGGATTCTGCGGTGATATCAGAAGTTCCATTCCAAGCACTCCATACCTGTACGCTCTTTCCATAAGTTACTTCCTGTTCTGTATCAGCAACCTTGTACTTGTAGGAATTTCCGCTTGTAAGAGCCGGACTTACAGTTACTTTTGTATCTCCTGTTGCTGTTCCTGCAACACTGTTCACGGTAAGTGTTCCAAGGGTATTGTCACCTGTAATTGTAGAAACAACGATACCATCAATTCTTTCTGCAAACAGAACAATACCGGAAATTACCGTATCTTTTGCGGTCATATTGTCGTAATCCGGGCTTTCATGCACTCCAATATATCCAGTCGGATCACTGGTGAAGGAGAACACTTCGTCAAGATCTGCTCCATTGGTAGGAATGTAGTAAAGGACAATATTATCCTTTGCCGTTGCGTAGATAGTTCCCTTAGGAACGGAAGCGTTAAAAATAACGGTTCCAAGGTTCAGGAAGTTTTCAACGTAAGTCATACCAAAAGCGGTCTGAATGGTGATCTGTGCTGTTGCAAGGTAATCAGCCACATCAAGCGGATTCATAAAATAAACCGCTCCGATTTCATCATCCTCAAACAGGACCTGTAACTGACCCCATGCCTGTGCTAATGCTGCCTGGAATGTTTTTCCGGAACAAGATCCGGTTCCTGTGGAAAGGAAATCGAAGAAGTTCTTTCTGATTCCCTTCTGTACATCTTGGAGCATTTTGTCCATAGTCATCTGAACTGCCTGATCGTAGCCTCTTTCAATGATTGCTTCTGCAGAAGTGGCTTTTCTCCACTTCTTTAATGTGATCTCGTCATAGTTTACAGGCTCTGTCTTATACTTTGAAAGCGGAATAATCTCTCCTTCTGCAACGTTTCCGTCCTGCAATGTTCCGGTAGCCTTATAAGACTTAAGTACGGTACCGGCTTCCTTCGGGATTTTTCTTGTAACACCTAATGCTTCCATTAACTTTTTAATGGAATATCCAAAAAGGTTTACAAATTCAATCTCTCTTGCTCTTGCAAGGTCTTCTTTCTTAATTAAATTTTCTTCTGCTGCCATTTCATAACCTCCTGTTTAGTTAAATAATTCCGGATTTAAAGCGATTGCTTTTCTTCTTTCGCTTCTATCCTCGATAGCCATAATCTGATCTGCGGTCATTCCGGAATAAGCAGTATTACCTGCATTTACTCTTGGCCTGCTCTTCATCCATTCCGCCTGTGCGTTTGTAATTCCGGCTTTCACTTCGTTTTCAATAATGGTTGCGATTGCTGCATGGTCATTTTCAGAAACCGCTTCAATCAGGGTTTCTATTGATTTTTCAGAAACATTCTTATAAGCCGCAACAGCCTTAATGTGATTAAGTTCCTTGCTCATGGCTTCAAGTTTTTCGTCCTTGATTCTCTCCGCTTCCGCTTTTGCAGCTGCTTCGATTTCCTCCGCCGTTTGTTTAGACCTTAACTGTTTCTTTGATTCTGCTGCTTCGGAACTGGCCTTGTTATACTGGTTTTTGTATTTTTCAGTTTCTGCTTTTTGTGCAGCAAGCTGTGCCATAAGTTCCTCCACGCTTGGTGCTTTAGGAGTTTCCTGATTCTTTTCCTTTGAAGAATCTTCCGTCACCTGTTTTGTCTCTGGATTTACCTGATGATCTGTTAACTGTGTTTTGGTTTCTGTTGTTTCCATGTTTTTACCTCGTTCTTTCAATAATTTTGCTCGTTATTCCGTCTTTCTCTGACGTTTGCGAAATTTAAAACCCCTTCTCTGGGGCATATAAAAAGCCGCTAGGAAAATTCCAAACGGCTTGATATCATAAATATTCAACTACGCATCTACATCCGGCTATTTCTTCAAGACTTGCACCGTAGTAAATGTCTTTTGGAAACCTCATAAGGCTGTCACCTACAAGAAAAGCATCTTCAATATCAATTTCCTGTCCATCAATTTGTTTATGGGTTTCCCTTACTTTTTTATCTCGTTGCGTTTTCCAACGTTTTTTTGTTTTTCCTTCTTCAACAGCCTGTTTCATATCAAAATAATTGATATTACTATTGGCTTCGTTCTCTGCTATAAGTGTCGCTCTATCTTCTGATGTATAATAATTATCAGACAGGTTTTCCAGTGTTACTCGAATGGTTAAAGAAGCAAATTCCTTTGCATAATCTTCTACATAATCATCAATTCCGGAATACTTTTCAGCTATTTTTAAATAGCGCTGTTTTAATTCTTGTTCCAAGTATTCTTTATTGATGTACTGGTAATCGGACATAATGGAAACCAGTTCAAAGATGAAAAACATCATTTCTTTAAACTGGTCCGCTTCTTCAATCCTCATTTTCTTTTGGCTTTCGGATATTTCCATTTCTCCAAAATACCGATCAAATGACAATACATTTAATTTGTCCATAATTCACCTACTTATCTGTTCGGCTCTTATCAATTACCGGACTATTAGATATCTGATCGGAAAGATCCTGCATTGTCCTGTCGGAGTTTGGCTTTTGTTCTCCTTCTCCTCCTTGTGCCTGATTCTGTGATGATTTATTGAATATGCTATCTTGATATTTCTTTATTCCTTCTCCGCTTCTTAAGCAAACCTCATTAGGATCATCAAAGAACGGAATTGAATTAACTGCATCTTCAAGACTAAATCCATGACTTAATAAAGTTGCCATGGAATTAACTTTAGTTGACATTTCGTAAGTTTTTTGCCGTTTAATGTTCGGCTCTATATCTTCCAAACTAAGTTCCCTAAGTGGATTATCCTGTTCCACTTCACGGGAAATATTAATAGCTGCAAGAACAACTTCAACCTCTTCCATTTTGCAAGAATCAATAATCATCTGCTGCTTTGAAGCTGCCATTTCTGCATGACTCCATCCAGTGGCATCGCTCATGGCAACTCCTGTGCTTCCACCGGAATTATCATTTCTCTGTGGAACATTGCATTTTTCCAATATTGTTTGTCTTCTTACCTGTATGTTATTCAGCATTCCGGAATAATCATAATTTATTGAAATTGGTTCAATTATTGGAGTTTTTCCCTCTGCCGTAGTAAACGTTTGTAACCAGTCACCATTTTTTGGCTTTTTAACCTCTTCTGTAACAGTTCCATCTTCATTTTCTACGGTAACTTTAGGAAACTCTATATCATTTGAATGGAAAATAGCCTGTGTGTTTTGGTCTACGTCATTGGAAAAATCAGATATCATTAAATTTAGGTTATCCATTTCCGGAATCTGTCTTTCCCATACTCCCATACGATCGTATGATCTGAAATATTCAATAATCGGAACGGATCCTAAGAAATTTATTTCTCCGCTTCTTTCCATGTGCTCTACTTGATTCTTGATTTCATATCGTGCATCTTTGCTATAGCAAGTAAAGTATGTATTTCCAGACGAATCATCATGTCTATAAGTGACGCCAAGCATAACTCTGTGATCCGGGTAATAGCTTGACTTAACAACAAATGCCGTTCTTGGATCCAAAACATCGTAAGTAAAATGGCTTTTCCCTTTTTTCCATTCTGTATTTACGTCAATCAATACATATCCTATTCCGCAAACAAACATATACCGAAATATCTCTTGCGTTTTTGTCTTTATTTTTGCTAGGTCATATTCCTTGTTTAATGCCTTTATTCCTTCTGCAATTCCAGGATTGGTGCTATCTCCATTTTGGACTAAGGTAATCGGATTTCCTCCGCAAAATCCACACCAAAATTCTGTTATTTCATTTGCAACGTTATCCACGCATTGGCAGTCAATTTCCGGACGAACTATTTTCTTTCTTAAAATCGGCTGATATCCGGCATCGTATTCAAGTAAAAACTTTATCCTCGAAGAATTAACCGCATGACCCGACATTGCTTTTCTTAAAACATCAATAACGTTATCGTATGTAATTTCTGACACATCAGTATATAAAACGGTTCTTCCTGTCTGCATAATTACTCCTAGATAAATGTCATTCCGCTGCTTGTGGTTCTTTTTGGAAGTGGCTTTACTTCTGTTTCCATAGTTGCTGGATAATAAATAACTCTCTTTTCGCACTTCTTGCATCTGCAAATAAGATTGTTGGTTGATCTTCCATCGTGCGTTCCTACCTTGCTGTTACACTGTGGACAATAGATGGTTTTGGGTTTATATTTCATAAAAAATCTCTTTTCAACATACAAAAAGCACCATCCATAAAGACGGTGCTTTCGCATTTGGGTGAATTTATTGAGGAAATACTTCTATCGGGACTATTTCGATTTTAATTATAAAATACGTTTTTTCGCATTTCAACTGACATTTAATGACAAATGCGGACATATGCAGACATTACATATATTCTGCTCCATACATACGTTCAAATTCGGTTTCCGCATCCCTTAAAATCCGGCGAATATGTCTTTCTGAACCAATTTTTTCGATACAAATTGACTTTGGCTGAATGTTTTTTATGTATCTCTGTGCAAGAACATCATACATATTCTGATCCGAAACACTTTCAATCTGATTAATGATACGGCATCTTTTATCAATCAACACATCAACATCTTTTTCCATGTCAATAATTTTTGCAACAACGGATCCGATTTTATCCTTATCCGTTGTTTTCTGAACATCCACATCTTTTGGACTTAAAGTAATTGATGTAGCCATTGCCCGTAGCTTTCCAACATCTTCCATCTTGTTTTTAATCATGCGATTATATTTTTCTACCTGTCCTAAATATTCCTGTGTTGTCATAACCTCTCCCCTTTTTAAATTGGACTCTGAATAATAACAGTATTTCTTGTTCTTTTTCTGCCATAAATCATATCGCAAAGTTGCGCCGTGGCGTCTATTCCATCATCATGCTTGTTTTTACCTTCCGTCTTAAAAGTCAATATGTTTTGAAAATATTGATTGTACTCTTTTGTTCGATGATCTCTGTCGATAAAATACAATTTTCTAATATCCGGAGCATGATTTTTTATTCTGTCAGCTTTTGATATGTTGTTCGGAGCAGCATCATGTGTTGCATTTACCGGCGCATTCAACTTTTCCCACTCTTTCTGACACAAAGTACGGTATTCCATAGTTGTTTTTGTTTCCTCAAAATGCACTTCTGCCGTTTTTGGTGCAAATTTTTCAAGATGGAAAGCAATTCTCTGTGTCACTTCTGGAACAGTAATTTCTTTATCCCCATTGTTATAAACCACATCTACCACGAAATAATCCGTTGAAAACTGATAACAAATAGGCATTGCAACAAAGTCTCCGCCGCCATATGCCGGATCCACTGCTGCAAATATACGGTCAGGCACCCGGTCCGGTAAATCCTGTGTTGGATTAAAATATTTCATGTTATCCGTGGTAAATAATGCTCCATGGCGATCAATCGGCTCCTGTTGATCCTGTGCATACCAAGATGCCATATCATCGTTTTCTTCAAAAGAAGAACGGATCATCAAATAATCTTCCGTGGAATATCCAAGGTTATACGGGTAATCAAAATTGCTTTCTTCGTTTTCATTTAAAGCCGGAATTACAATTGCGTTCCATCTTCTGTTTTTATATTCCGGTTTGTTTTCAAGAAGATTTCTTCTTCTTCCCTGAACATCTAAAGGCGCCCATCTTGTTCCCATATTAATTAATTTTGCCTTGCGTTTAAGACGTTTCATAAAATTATTATCGAATTTACCCCATACCGTAATTTGACGATCCAGGCTTAATGCTTCTTCGATACCGCTAAATAAATCGTCAGAAACTCCCATTCCGGAACAATCACAGGCTCCGTTCAGTGTTCCATAAATACTTCGCATGGTAAAAGTTGGATATGTTTTCTTTCGTATTAGATCAATTGTTGTGTCTTTTCCGTCTGTAATCAACTTCTTTTCTACATTTTCTGGAAAAATATCTGCATATGTGTATGTTGGATCGGTCATAATTTCAAGAATACCGTCATAAAAACCTCCGGTAATCTTGTCAGAATATGCAGTATATAGATTGGATTTTTCCGGAAACTTAGATCCGTACCAAACGAATCCAAGTTTAACAATTTGTGTTTTTCCGACACGACTCGGGCAGTTTACAAATAATTCATCCAACTTATCATCGACAAGATCCTGGATTCCATTTGCAACTCTTCTAAGTGGAATAATTCTAGGCTGATAAAACCTCTCTTCTACCGGACGACGTTTTTCAAGATAAAGCATAAAACTTTCAAATCTTTCTTTTGCTTCAAGCCACAAAAGATCATATTCCCAGTTAACAAGTTTATACTCTGTTTCATGCTTTTGAGCGTATGCTTCAAGATCCCATATACTTCCACCGTCCGTATGCAATGCCGTATATGAGTCTATAAGTCTTTTTGTTTTATCCGTAAGAACAAGTCCATACTGAATATCTTTTTCTGTCTTAATAGCTACAGTAGAAGCTTCAAGCATTGCATAAATAACTTCTTCATCTATACCTTTTCTTTGTATGTAATTTTCGTACCCTTGAACTGTTCGTTGGAGTTCAACAGACATAAAGAAAGAGACCTCCTTTGCAAAATAAAAGAAGTCTCCATTTTGACTTGTTACACAACAACCATATCTGTTGCGCCTTTAGATTTACTTTCTTAATTTTCCATGATGGCAATGCCACCACGCATATTTTATTCTGGCAAATTTTTCATCTTGCCACGGTTTATAAACAAATCCCCCATCATCAATAAAATATATGCTATTTGGATAATATAAAAACGAATGTAAAAAGTCAATAATTCGTTCTATTTTCTTTTTCATCGTCTCACAACTTTCTTGCTTATTTCCGCAATGCTGATTCCGTTTGCGGACTTGCGGATCTCGATATCCTTGCCTTTGCACAAGGACTTAGCTATCTGTTCGGAGCATTCTTCGATTTTCAACTTAAGTTCTCTTTCTGACATCAGTTTCTCCCATAAATCAACCTATGAAGTTTAGTCCCAGTAATCGCATATTCAAACCTTGTAGGAATGAAGTCTTTTGAAAATCCGGCTATCATGCAACGCCTTGTAAATTCTCCATGTTTCTTCCAACGGTCAATGATGCTTTTTTTCACTTTATTCTTCTCCCATTTATCAATCATCATTTTTAATATGTCTCCAACGTAAACGTTCTGTGAAGATACCTAGTTTCTCCTATCACTCTTCCTGTAATATCTCTATATGCCATGAAGCAATCATCATCTCTCGCTTCCACACTGGACAAATAAACATCGTAAGAATGACCGCCTATATTTAATATGCCACGGTTACTTTCTGATGAAATCTCACCAGTAAATCCATTTAATTTATACGGTGTGTCACAATACGGACATTTCGTTTTCGTATTATCAATCGGTGCACCGCAGTTTATGCAATTAAGAATCATACCGCAACCTCTTCCTTTTCATGGCATTCCATGTAAACCCATTCAAAACTTCAGAAATGATATTCGCTACCAAACGGATATGTTGTCTCACATTTTCTCCCTATCTCCACGAATATAAGTTTTTCACCGTCATTTCTGCTTGCAACAAATCTATGACCGGCTCCTAGGCTCCGTATGGCCTTACGGAGAGTGGATAGGCAAGGACTTGAACCTTGCAATGCTGATCCGGTCTTTTTTGACCTCTTGCTTACCCGTTTGCATACTATCCATGCGCACCGGCTCTGTGCATCAGAACCGGCACTTGCTACTTTACATTTAGAAATGATTTCTTTGGTGTCCGTCTTTACGGTTATGGAATGCACTATCCATAGAATCCCACCGGATCTTGTGACGATCCTTAACAGCCTTCCGCTAGTGGGTTATGTATAAGGAGAAAAACGTCATGGGTTACGCAACAAATAACCCAAACGGGGATAGTGGGATTCGAACCCACGAATACGGGAATCAAAATCCCGTGCCTTTCACCTCTTGGATATATCCCTTTGATAGTGGTCTAGCTGGCAGCGCACCATTTCTGATACATTGGTACGCTCAATGCCAATTCCGTGACCTTGACGGAATAGTTCGCATTCAAGAATCTTTCCGCAGTTTTTACATTCATCGTTTATTTCTTTTCCGAAAATTTTCATTTTGATCTCCTATCCGGAATGTGCAAAAGCAATCTGAATGTTTCCTTGCCTTTTACCGTGATGTATGTCTGTACACCAGAATATCCATATGGGGTATTGAAATCCTTCATTTTGAACAAACCAGCTTTTCTGTGAATTTCATACGGCTTAATCATGTTGCGCTTATCTTTGTATACATACTTATTGTTCAAAAGCCATTTTGTAAACTGTTGTGGCGCAATATTAAATTCTTTCGCCGTGTCCCTAAAATTTGTAAGAAGCTTGCTTTCAACCAGCGCATCGAAATAGTCACCTTTTGGCTTTAACTCCATAACTTTTTCACGAAGTTCTTTTGTTTCTTCCTGTTCTTCTATCCAGCGCTTTGCACGTTCTATAGGATCCTCTATCATATAAGAGTCCTTTTGGGGTTTAATCGTATATGTTCCGGTTTTTCTTATGGACGGCAAAACTTCCGATGTGACCCACCTTTTAAATTTCTTTGCGCTCTCCAGTTTGCTCCCAAAAATAAGAGAATATAATCCACTTTCATTAATAACTGTTGTTTCTTGCTTTCCGGAGGTACTGTCCACCGGGCACACCCTCTTATCTTCATCATCTACATTCTTTCGAACACCTGAATATGTGTCCGAATAACCAAGAGCACGACACACATCCTTTCCAACGAACCACGGCTCACCGTCTATCATTATAGTTCTGATCTCTCCAAACTCTGGATTGCTAAAAATCGTCAATTCATTCATTTTCTATACCTGCCTTTTCTGATATTGCCTTATTTGTTAACGGTGCAGAAACTGATAAGGCTTTCAGCTTGTCGAGTGTACATCTCTATCTGCACCGGATTAACCCTTTTTAAATCATAGAAATTAATGAATTTCCGCAAGTAATTCTATCTTCATCCTCTTCTTTTGACGGAACAAATACAATTACATCCCATCCGGCATCAACCAAGGGTTCTTCAAATCTTTCATATACATCAAAATCATGAACGATTTCATATCCTTCTTCTACCGCCTGAACTGTCTCATGAATTGGAGTAATTTTGATAATGCATTTTTCCTTATCAAAATATTTTTCCATAAGCTCAACATCAAGGTTACTTTTTGATGTTACCGCAAAATTCAAAGTATATTTTCTCCCTTGTGGAATTGGAAGATCTTTAATAATATCTCCTATTTCTTGAAGAGAAAGAGATTTATTTCTAAACATTTTATTTCTGTCTTTTTCGCAAAGAGTATTGATTGAAAATTGTAATCCAAATCCCTCTTCTCCTCCATAAACAAATCCAGTTTCAATCCATTCATGTAAAAAATTTTTCAAATTTCTATTATTTTTTGGCATCATGGTAGAAACCACCGGATGATAAGTTTCAAATGTAACATCGATTTCTTCAATAAGCATCTGTGCTATGAGTTTTGCTGATGTAATAACGTTTGGATTAAAAGTAGGCTCTCCCATTCTTGCATAATGCACATTCAGTCTCTGTCCATGCTTAATCCCAGATAAAGCAACACCTGACATAATTTCTGTAATCAACTCTGGTAAAGTTGCATTGCCTTTAAATCCAAGTTTAGGACAATCACAGAAATTGCAATTCATAGGGCAACCTTTCTGCGAAGATACAGTAACTACAAGTTTGTCAGTAATATCTACAGGCCTATGCTCTACCTTATCAATTCTTTTATCATATCCTAGAAATGATGCCTTAATATTGTTCTCTTTTCCATAATCCCCGACATATAAATATTCAAGCATCAAGTCTATATCCGCTATTATTTTTCCTGTATGTGTTTCTGTAATTTTTCTCATTTCATTTCCCCTTTTTTGTTTTTAAAAAATTTTTAAGAATCGGATTATCCTTGCTATGTTTATCTGTTTTGGATAAATGGCTTTTTGATTTTGCGGATGGTTGAGGGGCTAAGTGGGCGGCCGTGGCGGTTCCTGTGTGACCCCCTCCGTGGTGCTTCACCAATACCCTTTTGAGATTTTCAACTATTCGCAAAACGATTGTTTGACGAATAGTTGCTTGTTAAGTTCTTAACTTTCCTTTATTTCCGCCGTTTCTAAGTATTTTCTAAGTCTTTCACAGGTTCAACTATACTATTTGGCATTGTGCAACTTGACGAAAGATTCCCCAGTTTTGGCAGATCATCCACCGTCAACGCCTGTCTAATACTCTCTTTTCTGAAATCTCGTTTAGTATCATACAAGAAACCGAGCTCTTCATCGTTGTTACTCATCTGGATATTGCCTACAGTATCAATTGACCTTGCGTTGCGGCTTTGCTCCCGTGCAGAAGTGACAATTTTTAATCGCACGTCCACGCGTTTAGTGCTTAACTTCATTTCGTTATACTCAGGTCTTCTTACAATATCCTCACCATTTATATTATTAAATATATATACTGTCTCTTTATATTCTTTCTCTATATCCTTTTCAGATAATTCAAATATAATGGTTTTATTTATATTCTTTTCATGCCACATATCTAAAGTATGTCTATGTATACCAGTTAATTCACAGAAGGAATTAATCTTTATCTTTCCACCATATACACGGCAAAGATTTATATAAGTATCACATACAGATTCAACGTCTAGATATCTCCAAGTCCTTAATCTGGTATGGCTGCAATTGATCCAGGATTCGGACTCGTCCAGTTCAAAGATCTTCTTGTAAATCTTCGGCCATATGGCATCAATCATATCCGGGACTCTTCTCTCCGGAGCATCTGCGATCCGGTACTGTTGATAAAGCCGGGTGAATTCAGCTTCTACCTGATCTGCAAAACTGACAACTTCGGCACTCTTTTCTTCGTTCATCTTTTCCGGCTCCTTTCTAGGTATTTTGGTAAACAAAAAAGGAAGCATCAAGAAATAAACGCAACTATAGCGTTAATCTCTAAACACTTCCTTGGTAATCAAATGTAATCAAATCGTAATTGGTGTAACTGTAAACTGTAAAACTCTTTTCTGTAAATCAAACAAAAATAAAACTTGTATAACTGGTAAAACTAATGTGTTTTGTCAATATTAAGTTTTCACTGTTCAGCTTATGATTTAACGATACACTAAATATCAAAACGATGCAACAACTATTTTTCGTCAATGTTTTATCAGTTTTCGGTGCTCTCCCCTTATATATAATATATATAATGTAAATAATGGTGTTATAAATATAAATTATTAACTACACGATAGTTTATTGGCTTAATTTACGTTGAGATTGTTTAAGACGATAAGTAGAGTACAGTTATTGAACTGAAAAGATGTTCAATAACTGAAGTCGTGTTAAATAAACTGAGAAGATGTTTATTTAACACTCCGTCGAATATAAATAAACTGAGAAGATGTTTATTTATATTCTCCTCAATATTGCGTGCCGTCGCTCCGCTCCTCGTCCGCACAGCGGACATCCTCTCCCCCTTAGTAATCTACATTTTTTCTAAACTGTAGTGAGTAGCCAAGAATTTACATACAGAGACAATTAATCTACACTACTGTTATAAATATAATAGGGGCAGAGATCCGGAAGAAAAGTGCCGGGTTTTGGAAAAAATTGTCCGGCTTTTTCTTTTGGTGGTATCGTCACACTAGAGACCGCTTTAAAGACCTCTAACGTCGTGTTTTAAGGTAGCATAATTTTTTCTTGATAATTTATCCGTCTAAGGGGTAAAAACCGAATTTCAATCGTTTAAGTAGGTATCAAGGTCAGGTTTCTTGTAATCTGCAAGACCTTCGTTGATATCAGAAGCTGCTGCTATGGTGTCTCTGCGCTTCTGCTCCCTGTCCTCATAGTTGTTTGTTGCATGTCTCGCCCTAGCAGCGTCCAACATGGCTTGTAGTTCCTGTTGTTGTCTTTTCTCGTCATATTCCGCAAAATCCGGATCCGATGCGCTTGGTACTGCTCCGGAATCCTTTGTGCTGCTTTCGTTGTTGATCGCATTCAGGACGGCTTTCAAACAGAATCCACTTATAGTATCATCTTCTTTTATTACATCCCTAATCTTTTCCTTTGTTCCTTTTGGTAGCTTAATCTGCACAAGATCAAACTTAGAATTATAGTTATTCTGCGCCTTTTTAACGTATTTCGGTAACGACATTGTAAAACCTCCTGTTATAATTATTATATACGAATTACTATATAGTAATTTTAACACAGAATTATTATATAGTAAATATCATACAGAATTATTATATAAGAATTACTATATACGAATTATCATATAACTTGTTATATATCACGTTATATAGAAATTCTATATCCTGGATCGCAAAGAAAAAGGACGGTTTCCCGTCCTAATTCATCCGCTCAAGCTTCTCTGTAATTGCCTGTTTTATAAAGCCATTAACCGATCCACCGGCTTTTTCTGCTGCTGCTTTCAGTGCTTCATAATCTGATAGTTGCATATCAAGCGGTACACGCTTTAAGTGCTTTTTTGCGTACCGCATAGATGCCATTTTCTGCGCTTCTGTCGTGGGCATTGCAAACCCTCCTTATGATTCCATTTCTTTTTTTTCTTTTGCTAAGTCGAAATCGCTACCTTGGACAAATTCGCCGTCTTCGTCACATTCGCAATATTCTAAAGCGTATTCCTCAACCCAATATAAGGCAGTGGCTCGAGTATATGAACAATTATATTTCGCAAGTTCTGCCTTTGCTTCTTCAATTTGGCTGATGTCCCATCTTCTTAATTCTTCGGGATTGCTGGTATCTCCCCAAATTGTATCACCTTTTGAAAACTCCTTGTATTCTGATACAGAATATGCCAATTCTCCTTTGAGTAAAATAATAGTGTTATTCATTTTTTAATCTCCTTTTCAATTGATGTTTTCTTTTAATTACATCCTACCGCAAATCAATCTATATGTACATATACAAAATTCACAAATATATACGTACATATTTGTTAAATATGCCAATAGATTAATGCACGTACGTATATTATAATAAGACCATAACAAAGAAAAAGCCAAACGAAAAGGAGATAAAAAACATGGCAAAAATTAAAATTGAAGGAAATAAAATCACAGTTAATAGCGAACTTTGCGAAGGCAAGATTGATGTATTTGAGATCGTTGAAAAGATACCGAGTAACTTCTTTATTTGGAACATCGGTGAAAACATGGGAACACATGAATATATTCCAATATGTGAAGACCTTCACCCGGAAGACAAGAACGATTTTAACATAAATACAACAACCTTAAAAGCCATAAAGGTAACACCGGAAGAATGGAAAAAATTAAATAAGGCTGCAAGTTTTGGAGTTAATAGCATTCAGACCGCAACAAAAGCACTAAAAAACAAACGGCGTGGATACTGGAGCGACAGAAAAAAAGCTGCTGCAGAATCTACCATAGACATATTTAAAAAAATATCATAGTCGAAACGGTGGAGTTTCCACCGTCTACAGGAACCGCCCCACCTGTACTGATGAGACAGGGCAAAAAGAAAGGAATGGTATATTATGACAAAATACGAAATGCTTAAGAAATTGGAGCAATTACAGGAAGAAAAGGAAGTAAAAATTGATGGGATTTATCAGAACAGCAACAAAAGCGAGATTCAAAGCGCTATAAACTGCCTAGAGTGTCCGGACGATCTGCTCGACAAGTATTTTACAGTTTTTTCTTTGAAATATCCAAACACGGCAGAGACAATCGCAAGCGTTGGAGACTTCAAGCATCACGGTTTTAATCGACAGTATGTATATAGTACTGCTAAAATGATCTTAGCCTAGCCAAGAATAGACGGTATTTCCTGGAGTTCGATTCCCCGGCTTTGCCATATCTAAAAATAAAAGAAAGGAGTATGCAACTATGGAAAGCAAAAAGATAGACACCTTATACGCCCTGTTGGAGAGAGCAGAAAAAGAAAAAGATGCCGAAGCGGTCGCAGCTTTGCGTTGGGCGATCTTTGAACTTGAACGCTAACCACTGCATTGGATGCTTGCCCGGTTCGATTCCGGGCGGTGGTTTTATTCAAAATACCACAACATCTTGCGATCCGGGATTGCTATATATTGCGGTTCTATGGAGACAATTTGTCACCATTGAAACGGTCAACTTTTCGCAACTTGGATCAGATACGCCTTGACAACGCCCAGAACAGGCTTTATTATGGCATTGTACCATACCATAATATAATTATGCTTGTATGGTCTGATTGTGCCCCTCTAACGCCGTGTGAGGATTTCTACGCGTTTAAAGACGCTTTATGTAGTATCGCACATAACAGCCGCCGTATTGCTGCCGGTATCATGCCTGAGGTGAGCCGGTGCGTAGTCGGTATGGGTACAATATAAATAATCGCATCCGTTGGAGTTGGCGAAGGACACCGGGAGGAAGAAAGAAATTTTTTCTCCCGGACTTTTTGGCGTTTTTCCCGGGATTTTTGAAAATTGTTTTCCATGGGAAATCTCAAAAATCATTAGTACGTGATTACTACAATTTTTGTTTATATTGCGATTCTCTTAATATTTCTCAACAAATCGTCCAACAAATAAATGATTTCTTTCCCGTAATCAGCCATGAAATTGCATAGCCGTTCTTCCAGTTCAAGCGGAATGGATATGTTATTTTCAAAACAGAAAACGTGCGTGATTTCGTGGCATAATACTCTTTCCGTCATTTCCGGCGACATTCCACGCATGATAAATACGGTTTTCACTGAGTTGTCTGTGACTCCGAACGTGTATGTTCCGTCACTTCTTTGTAAGTCTTTGCTCTGTGGGTTTACGAATTTCAGCACCCACGCATTATTGTTCACTGTAAAATACATTTGCTACCTCCTTTTGTCAAAATAAAAACCACCAACCAATACTGGCTAGTGGTCTTTACTGTTATCTCCAGTTCTCTGCTTTTCTCTGATTGATGAAAGCCTTGTACCGGATCATTTCCTTTTCCGCTTCTTCACCGTACTTATTAAACATTCCGGTGATTTCTTCAAGGTTATATTTCCCTGTACGGTGATTTCTTTCGTATAGAATGTTTGGTTCTATACGATTCATTGCATCTACATACTGTCTCATTCTCTGCATCAGGAACACGGCGTTACTGTAATCCCTCGCTACCATTTCCGGCGGTCTTTCTTCCGATGCCGGAGGTATGCAGTCCAGTAAGTCCAGTGCTTCAAGTAAAAATTCTTGGTATTTTTTTCTCATTTCTTACCTCCTTGCGCTCAATGCACGTTCTACACCGTCAAGATACCTGTCCGCAGCTTCCGAAAGTTCCGGAAAGTACTCTATAATATCCATTGCGTATTCCGGTTCTTTTCCGGTGCATTTCTTGTACATATTGTTTGCTTCCTTAAGGTTGTATTTTTCACCAACATTCTTAAGTATGCAATGATAAATCTTTGTCAATGTGAATCCGGTTCTTCTCTGAATCCTTGCAAGTCTGCCCTTATTCCGGTTGTGCCACCCTTTGATAAGTGGCACTTGCGGTTTTTCCTCAATGAGGTCAATGTCTGCATCGGATTCCTTTTCTACCTCTTCACAGGTTACCTGTTGTTCTCTAGCGTTAAAATAGGAATTGACTAATCTCCTTTGCACTTTCCATGACAAATCGTCATTAAAGGATTTTACTAGCATCAGATAACCGCTTTCCGTTATGAGGGTTATACCTCTTGTTGGAATGGAGAAACCAAAAGTACGAATTTCGTCCTTTTGACTATTCCTTTGTGCGATAACATAATCTTCCCCCTCTACAAAATACTTTTTATTATGCAGAAAATTTCTTTTCGCTGTTCCATCTGTTCTTTGATGCACTGTATCAATGTCCTTAAATGTGACAACTCTTTGACCGTTGTACTCCCTTATCTGCATTTCGGTGTTCTCAATGGTAATTACTTCATTCATCAGCAAGCACCGCCTTTCTTGAACTGTTCCAACTCCTTCCTAAGTTCTTCCAGTTCTTTCAGTGCCTTGTCATAGGATTCCACCATGCGGTCGTATCTTTCCTGTGGAATGGTAACCATTTTATATGTTTTCATGTCGGTCACCTCCTACGCTTTCGGAATGAATGTTCCGTCAAGAACACCAATAGCAAGTTTCATGCCGTCTACGGCATACATGGCATTGTTGTCGGTTATGCAGTCCGTAAGAAGTTCGTCTAATTCCTCAAAAACCTCATGGCTGACGATTTCTTTCAGCCTGTTTCTAAACTTTGCGAAGTTTTCCTCGCATTTCTCCCAATCTTCGTCCATAATCTGATTCATGTAGATAATTTCTAAAAATTTGTTCATAGTATTCTACCACCTTTCAATATTTAAAATTTTCTTGAAAGAAAACCTCCGGCGTGATAAAATATTTCACATCAGAAGTTTTCTGGTTCTGATAAAGAGTTGCGTTGATTGGTCGTCTGGCAACTCTTTATTTTTTTATTACTTTAATTGCTTTTTGGTATTCATCTTCAATACCACGTCTAACAACTTCCGATCTGCTAACATCTAATTTCTTCGCAGAATAATCAAGTTTTTCCAGAACTTCATTATCCAATCTAGTTCTTAGCATAAAATCTTTTGTGTTGTCTTTGATTTTTTGTCCCGTTTTAGGTGACAAAATACCACCTCCCTTTTAGATTGTAGCAACATTTTGTTTTAATTCCATAATATGATTGTTGCTACATTTTGTCAAGCACAAATTTAAAAAAGAAAAGGAGCGGATTAAACCGCCCCAATTTCCTTTATTCTGCACCTATTATTTCGTTTATGTATTCTGCAAGTTCCCCTCCGGCTTCTCTCGCATCGGACTTGTTTTCGTCCCAATCAATTTCTCCTAGGGTTTCTGCAAGGTTATCTCCGGCACGTTTACCCTCATCGTAAAGATCACCATCATCACTTGCCTTTGAACTGCTATCCATTTCCGTAAACGCTTTATCCCATTCCGTGTACTTGATGCTTATCTGCGGTATATTGTATTCGTCTACGGTTTTATCAAGAATAATACCCTCTTGCTTAATCTGCATCTTTCCTAGTCCGGCACCTGTTGCATACACGGTAACCTTATCCCCTGTAACAAGTCTTGGCTCACGGACTTCTCGATCATCAAATACAATCAAGTCACCGCCTTGATATTCCGCAAGAATATCTCCTTTGAAAATCCAACCGTCTGCCTTTACATCAGAAGCAACTATGGTAAGTTTAATCGGCACATCTTGATAGGTTTCCGGATAACGTAAAAGATCATCATAGGAAACTTCCACGCAACTTGCAATAAAGCTTTCCTTACTTGCCTGTAACTGTTCGTTCCGGTAATGTGTGTAAATGATAAGTCCGTCTTGAAAACTCTTCTCGGATTGAGAACCAATATCGGTAACTTCGGCATCAATAATGCAATATCGAGAATCTTTGTAAACGAATTTTCCATGAACGGTGATATACTGATCCATTTCATACTCAACTAATCCGTCAAGATAAACAAAAATGTTATCCATTTCTCCGGTTAAATCATAATCCGTATACTCACTCGCAATTTCTGTTAATCCGTCATTTTCTTTTGGATAACAATAATGTACGGAAAATGAAGTTTCCACATATTGATTTACATACGATGTACTATTCAAAATCAGATCATAAAGAAAAACTTCTTTATAGTTTATCGGTGCTTCTGTTGGTTCAATAGTCGGACTAGGCGTTTCTACCTGTGTTTCTTCTACCTGTTCTTTTGGTTCTGAATCGTTTCCAATTTTTTGAACGTTAATTGACAACGAAAAGTAAGAAGTGAGAAGACATATAACCAATCCGATAATTGAAAGATTTCGATTTTGTTTTTCCTTTGAGGTCGATAATGCTATGATTGAAATTATGACTCCGGAAAAACTAAGCATAATTCCAAAACAACTAAAAACTGTAAATATGGATAATATACCAATTGCAGAAGAAATAATTGAAATGACTTTCAATTCCTCTTTCTTCCCTGTTGCTTTCGGCTTCTGCTGATTGCTTGACATAAACTGCTCTTCAAGTTTTGCTCCGCATTTATTACAAAAATGTGCTTCATCATTTGCAAATGTTCCACATTTAGGACATATTTTCATATTTATTTCCCCCTTTGTCATACGATGGGAAAATTCTACCATATTCGATGAAATTAATCAACTTTTGACGCTTTATTCACTAGCCAATATTTAGTTGTCAATGTACAAGAATAGGGGCATCTCTGCCCCTATCGTCTTAAATTTTTCCGGCAAGTCCGGTTAATTTTGTCCGAACCATAGCTTTTTCTTCTGCCGTTGCATCAGAAATTGCTTCTGTTAAGTCCTCGGAAATCTCCTTGAAGTAGTTTTCAAGGTCTTTCATCTTCTGCTCCTTGTCGGTCTGTGTATTCGCTTTGTGCACTTCCTTGCTTTCCGTGTACATACGTCTCGCCTTGTCATATCGGCTTTCACTGTATTCACGGTTGATTCCTTGATAGGACGGCTCTGTATAATACATTCTTCCGTCGTGCCTGTCCATGTCTCTCATTCTTCTTTGGGACATTGGTTCGTTTTCGTCCCATTCAGGCATAAAAGAAGTGCTGATAAGATAAGGATCATAACCGCGTCGGTACGTCCCAGATCCTTTGGGAGCAAATCTTCCGTTTGCGTATCTGTAGTGGTCGTAAAATCTTCTTCCATCATCTTCACCAAACCTTTCTTCAAAAAGATGTAAGCGGAATTTCTCTGCTTCTTTTTTATCTTCTTCATATTCTTCCATGGATTTTGCGATCCGTGAATAATACTCCGCTTCGGAAAGGTCTTTAATCATGTCTACGACCTTACCCATTTCATCCGTGTTTACAGAACTGGCACCTTTATCAAGTTGTGTCTTTGACACTTCGGTAAGGCATTCAAGCATTTCGTGTATTCTCTTAATATGCATACTTATTTCACTCCTTTCACATTCTGAACCTGTACATCTCCGGACTGCGTGGCTTCTGCTGCCGGTGCAGTTCCGTTGATAGATGTAAGATTATTACTCGGTGAGCAGCAAGGTTCTCCAAGCATACGGAATAATCCGCCTGTAGGTGTCGTTTCTACGCAAGTACTGTATCTTGTCCGTGTCCTTAATCCGCAAGCCGTTACCTGTCTGCAATTACGCTTTGTAAGCGGATAAAGCACTGTTCCTGTTCCGATGGTAATGTATACCGGCGCATTAATCGTTGTTGCATCCGGAATTGCCTGTGCTACAACGATACAGACTTTCTTTCCGTTTGCATAACTTCCGGACGGAAGATTTATGATAAGGTTTCCACCAGTAAATGTGACCGCCTGTGAAATCACAAGGTTATCGCACAATTTACATACATTTCTGCAAGCCATAAATTTTTTACCTCCTGTTATTAAAATAAGGGTAGACTTTCGCCTACCCTTTGTTATCAGCCATTATTGGCGAAATCTGACTTCATTTCAGATAAAATTTCCATGATCTTCTTTTGTTGAGCCGTGATCTTTTCCAGGTAATCCATGTTCTGCCTTTGCAACTCTCTTAAAATATCGTCATTAGACGCTTGCTTTTGGTCGCTTTGGTAACCCATCATTTGCAGTAAGACGGAGAACACGGTAAGTGTATCAAGAAAAGACCACCCGTTGTTGTTATCGCCCATTATGCACAACCGCAGCCGCTATTGCATCCGTTGTATGCATATCCATACAGGTTAGCTGCCGGAAATGCCGGAACAGGTGTCGGACGGATTGCATCAATAATCTGGTTTGTCTGTGCAGACATTGCAGTAGTGAGTAATGCGCTCTGACGATCCTGTGAAGCTGCTCTG
>ULIZ01064562.1_pt1 | contig 36240 bp, 52 predicted proteins | sample 1950601 | NCBI WGS metagenome assembly ULIZ01 (sample SAMEA4835456, study PRJEB28245) | human gut metagenome | biome: gut microbiome; material: fecal sample | place: Denmark | collected 2008 | reverse complement strand
CGAGTTGCCTGCCTTGTAATATGCGTACTGCATTCCTTCTCCAGGAACGGAGTAGGGTATGGAGCCAAATACCTCAACTTCAGATAATAAAAATAATTTATCTTCTGTTGTTTCTATATCTTCTAAAGAATTACCCACACTTGTTTTCTTATTAACTGATTTGATGAAAGGCCGCCAATCATATTGGAATTTTCCTGCTCCGTCAGGATATAGGTTTTCCTCCAAATTAGATAATGTCTGACGTATCTTACACTACTACCAACCACCAACATTAGTTGCTGAAGTATTCATAGCTTCATTGTAAAAAATGTCCTTACAACAAAATGTAATACCAGCTTTGCCAGATTTATTAGGTTTGCCATAAGCTGCATTATTACTTAATATATCATGGTTAAAACCAATTATTTCCATGTATAAGCTATACTTTACACCAGCTACATCTAACAAAGTGCCCAAACTCAGTTTATGATGTAAATCATTATAATCTACATATAGCTATGTGGTATCTGCCGTTATAGCAGTATTATTAGAAATGGCTTCACTAATTATAGATATAACACTAGGATCAAGATGATGAAGAATACCATCTTCGTAATTTACACCAGGTTTGGGAGTTAAACTTATCTTTACTGGCTGTGGTTCTCCCATTATATAAATTCCTTTACCTAAAATTTTATTCAAGGATTTCTCTCCTTTCACTCGTCGCTATTATGCGACTATAGAATTGCGGCGAGGAGTTAACTCGCCGCAGTAGTTAAAATTGTTTTGTTGTATTTTGAATAAACCAATCATAGAACCATGTGTTCGAAGAACGAGGAAATGGCGTTGTGAATGTAACAGTGCGGTATGATTCATCGCTCCAGCCATCATCTTGGTCAATCGTTGGATTATATACCCGACTATCATTGTCCGAAACGGGTGAATATATGAAGGTAAAACGGGGTGTCCCTTTACTTTCAAGACGGTTATTTTGGAAGCCCATACTTTCATAACTAACACCGCCACATTCAAATGCAGAGTTTGTGATAAATATCGGGCTGGCGCCAACTGATAACGCGTCGTTCGTTCCATCAACCAACGGTCTGCCATCTGATAAAATAGGAACTGTTAATTCTGCATTAAACAAATAGGTCCCACTCAACTCAGGCTTGGGGGGGGGTGACTTCTTTACATTCAACTTGAATACTCAAATCGACACTTGGTTGACCGCCACTTGCAGTTGCAGTAAATGTCCCGCTATTATTAGCAATAGCTAAATAACCTACTTGGTCATCAACCATTTGCTGATATACCGTATCGTTAAACATAATATCTACTTTTGTATTAGCAGTACCACCAGAGATAGTTATTGTTTGTGTATAAGGTCCACTACCAGTCCAAGATGCGGTAGGAAGTGTGATATTTAAAATACGAGACTTTGGTGACGCCCCTATACTATCAGCCGTTAATTCAACCAACTCTACTTTTGTTTCTTCTGCCGCCGTAACAGTACCTTCGCCATCACCTTTAAGAATACCAGAGGCTGTGATTTTAGACTGTTTCGTCGATACAGACGTATCGACGTAAGCTTTGTTTGCTGCATCAGAGTTTTCACGAGGATTAGCAAGATTTGTAAATGTAATCCCTGGAGTAGTAATATCCATGTTTCCGTCGGCTTGGTTATATAACCCAACTGAAATTTGTGCATAATCACTATTTGGTCGAACAAAAAGCCCTATGCTTCTATCTTCGCCATTATGGAAGCCAACCACCGTCATATGCGTATCATTATCTATTTTTTGAAAACCGGCATTAATAACGCCATTTGTTGTGTAATACAGGCTATCACTCACAGTCAAATTTTCTACTGTTGCAATGGCGCCAACATCGCTTGCCGCAAGGGTCACCGCACCAGTCTTTCCCGCAACACTAGTCACAGTATTCTTCTGAGCACCTTCTTCAATACCACTTAATTTAGTCTTTTCTGTAGTAGTATAATCCTCAGTAGATAACCCCTTACCAGTTACTTTATTAACTTTATTATCAATTTGACTTTGTACATTCTCAGTTACACCATCTAATACGCTAGGAGTCTAACCTGTTAAAATACATTTAACTGCCATTTGCAATCTCCTTTCTTAAATAAAAAAATAGGGAAGGACGCATCCTTCCCTAATCAAAACATTCAATCAGAGAATATCTTACCCTCTAATATCTTTAAAAAATCTCTTATTTCTCTTATCTTGTTTTGTCCAAAAATTTTCATTGATGGTCAGTTACCACAATGCTTAAATCCGCACTTGGTAGTTTTCGCGCAACAATAGTTAGAGTCTTATTCTCCACATTAGCTTCAACAGAATCTAATAACGCAAAATCTGCGGCCTGTGTCCCCACGGCGGGACTAACTACAGGAGGGACATTACCAGCATAACCGCACTTCAAACCAGTTAAATTAACTACCTGCTAATATTTTCCTTCGTTCTCTACCCAATTCCCCACAGCAAGAGTCAAAACATTGGCTACCGCACGGTCTATCTGTAATCCAGCTCTAGCTCCAGCTAAATCACTTGCGCCAGTACCACCATTAGCTAATCCAATTGTCGCATCTTTTGTTAAAATATTTGCGGCAGTCAGTTCCTCATCACCGTTTTTTAGCGCCCCCGCAACATCAGCTTCCTCCGCATTTAAACAAATTCGTTCATTTGCAGTATCAATGAACATTTTACCGTTATCTGTTAAAAAATAGTTTCTACCTTCTTGAATGGGAATTGTAGTATTCAATTCCGTCTCTGTACCATGAAACTGTTTAAATAATGCCATTTACTCAATTCCCTCCAATCTTTCCAATTGTCAAAGTATTTTCTAACACCGCTAATCTTGCCTCAAGCGCATTAACATATTCTGCGCTATAAACCTTAGAGCTAGCTGTAGCATCTGTTACTTTGGTATTTACAATAGCACCGCCCATACCACCAGAGAGTTGAACCCTTTGCCAAGTTGCATCAACTTTGAAATACCAATAAGAAATAACATCATTTTCAGCTTTTTCATAAGTAACAGCAATTAATTCTCCTGCCTGCGGATCTCGACCCCGCACAGTTAGTTCTGCACCCACTGCCGCAAGAGTGTCTTCCGCAACCTGCGCCGCAGTAATAATTTCAGTAGCAATAATATTTAGAGGATTGCCAACCTCTCCTTGTGGGCCTCGAATATTCACAGTAGTAGGATTAGCCAACTCACCGCCACTATTGTTGCTCCAACTTAGATCACCGTTAGTTGCAACTCTAGGAAGAAAATAATAACCTCTAGGACCTTGTGCACCGCGCTTACCCACTAAGTTATGAAATGATAAACTGTATTTTGCGTGCTAAGGATCAGTTGTACCAGAAATAACTTCTGCGCTTGGGGTAGCAGTCTCACTACTACCATTATCAATTAAAATATTAGTAATTTCTACAGTACCGCCATCGCCTTTAGGTCCTTTAATATTTACTGTTGCAGGATTATCTAATTCACCATTATTATTCCAGCTTAATTCACCAGAAGTAGCAACAGATGGAGTAAAATAATAGCCCCTAGGACCCTGAATACCCTGTTTTCCCACAAGATGACTAAATGCTAGATTAAAGCTTCTATTTTCTGGGGTGCCGCCTAGCTCTACTACACATCCTGGGTCTCCAGTATCTATGCTCGTATTATCAACCGCTGCAGTTACCGCAGAAATTGTTCCCGAATTTCCCTTGAGATTTTTAAACTCAAACGCAATATCAGCATTACTTGGGTCACCTTCCGCTTTTGCTGTAACTTGCGGAGTACCTACATTAGCATCAACTGTTGCAGTAACACTTTTAATCGTGCCAGTTGGACCCTTAGAACCATTCTTTACATTCACAGGGCCAACTTTTGTACCATCTGATTTAACAAATGTAATAGAATTTATACCACCATCAATATCAGAAGAAACTTCTTCCACACTAGTAATGTCAGTACCATTTTTAATATTGTAGCTCTCAGTCCCCGTGGTTCCATTAGAATACTTTACTTTAAAGGTATTATTTCCACCACTTGCGGTCGAGGAAGTATATTCAATTCCCGCAAAACTTACACCAGTATCGCCCTTTTGGCCCTTAATGCTCTTGGTATCAGGATTAGGCAAATCACCATTGTTAGTCCAACTAATTTCACCTGCATCAGAAATGGATGGAGTAAATGTTACACCTTGCGGGATCTTAGCTTGGAATGATAACTCATTCCCTAAAGTACCACCATATACTGGAGTAATGCTTGCCGCAGTAGTAGGAGCTACCGATTCAGTGGTATTCGCAGTTCCCGCCACCAAACTAGCAGGCATTTTTAATCCAACTTTGGGATTAGCAAGAGAAGAAGAATCTATGGTTAATTGCGGTGCTGACCCGAACGGAAGACTAGCCCCAGCCGCGCCCGCACTGAATAAGGGATAACTACTTGCAATACTACAAATTAAGCGATATTCATAGCCATTGTTCCAATCTTTCTTCCATAAGGTGGCATTATAGGATTTATCCCCATCTTTTTGTCTATTAGTAGAAAATTCTGGCGTATTAGGATCACCATATGACACTAATACATAATCGCCTGCATAGATTTTACTAGCGTCGCCAGCCGCAATATCAGCATCTAAGCTAGCCTTACTATCAAAAATCTTCGCAATAGTAAAATCCTTACCTGCAGGTCCGCCATAAAAGGAAAGCATATTCATATATACTCACCTCACTTGTTATAAATAAAGTCAATAATTACATTCTGCAACTCTTGACCCGTCTTAAATTTAATTTTCTCAATAATAATATCATCATCAAGCTCATAGATACTAGTGTTTCCAACTTGAATATCTCTACCGTCGATAATCATTTTAGTGTGCGGCGGTGCTTGTACACCGAGTTTAGTGACCTTTGCATTACGATAGGAAACCCCTTCCGCAAACTGTCCAAATAAGTCACTCGTCATGTCTAGATCACCCGCGCCCGCAACCACTACACCATTTTTATTGGTAGAAACTTCTGATTCTCTATTACGATAGTCTTGCAAACGATATACAATTTGTCCTATTTGCATAACTTAACCTCCTTATACTCTAGTTAAAGCCTGTGTCATTGTAATTGACATAGTGCCATTATATGTTAAAGGTAACGAATATTGCGTAATTACATAATTTCCTTGAATACCATTTTCACGATTCTCAAGATAAATCATGTTGTTGGGCTCATACCAATATCTTGGCAAGCAAGAAATAGAAATGGTGGTGTTATAAACTAGATATTGATACAACAGATTTCTAATCTCGTCAAATGCAGATGACCCAGTAGAGCTATTTACAAAGCTAGATTCCACTTGCGGTGAGAGTTGGAAGAAATAATTAGTCTCATTGGCTGCACAGTATTCGCGCACCTTCTCCGCAGCATCTTCTGCATCCGCGTATTCAATCTCAAGTAAATCTGCTACTTCTTGGTAGTCAGGAATAAAAACAATAGGAGGAATCTGTTTGGTAAACAAAATTTTGATGCTATCATTATTTACCACTTTCATGCGGCGACCGATCTGCGACACCGCATATTTGCCAACTTCGCTAGTGGTATCAATAAAATCTATCCAGAAGATCAAACTAGCAGGATCTTCTCTTACACTAGGATTCCAATGATTATATTCTGGGTAATTCGCATATACCCAGTCTTTATTATCTGGGTTATAGAGTAATCTCCAGAAAGCTAGCATCTCTGCATCGTAGGGTTCAGTGGACTACGCTTGCACTTGACGTTCCAAAGCATTACGATAAATTTCTTCTCGCCACTCCTCACAAGGACTCGCCGCAAGTTCTTTTGCCTCAGCTGGTTTAGTATTAGTATCAGTATACAGATAGTTGATTACGTCACCCATATCATTAACCACTGACCACATATATTTCTTACACTTGTTGAGTACAGGCTTTTCATCAATTACCAAACGATAATGAATATCTACTCCACTAGTGTTTTTGCCCCAAACCACAAAATCATTCTTAATATCCTCATATCTAGGACTACGAGTCAGAGATACCAGAGTATCAGAATCTTTAATCTCGTAAGCGGCTTCGGTAGAGTAAGACTGAATATAATCCTGCGGGACTAGGTAGGCGATGGGACTAACCGTATTTAAATAATTTTTCTTTTCTTGAAAGATGAACCGTCCATCTAAATCAAAAAAATATTCATAATTTCCTAAAATCTAACAAATTTTCTCAAGTAAATTAACCACTGTAGCCCCGGCCGCAAGCACTAATTCTCCAGGATAAGTAAATGCAGTAAATTCATATCCAACATCTTGTCCATAGGTATATTTTTGGATATGAACCGCATCTTCTGCATAAGCAAATGAAGCATAATTTTCCGCAAAATAAATGGGCTTCCCACCGATATATTTAATCAAGACCTTCGCAACTTTTTCAAGGTCGTTGATAATAATGTCATGCAGGGGGATCTCGCCATAATGATTAACTGCTTCTTGAATAATCTGATAAATCGTCGGATAATCTATTTTATAGTTTCCGTCGCCCAAATCCTCGAAAATTTCATGGAAAGTTACTGCGGTGGGTAGTGTACCGCCCGCAGTTCCATCCAGTAGAGCCATTTTATCTTTGCCAGAAATACTGATTGTCCATCCAGAAGTAGACTAATTAACACTGGCATTTGATATAACATAAAACCCGCAATTAAACCACATAATCTCATTTTCCACAAGGCGACCAATGTAAATCTTTACTTTCTTGTTAATAGCAATCTCATTATCAAAATTTTCAATATTAGCAATTTCAGGTTTTGCTACCATAGAGAGAGATAGAGTGCGGCGGACCGTTGAAGCGCCATTGGCCTAGATTGACCCGCCGGATACTCTACCTTCTATGGAGGAAAGGGGTTTCTCATCAAATGAGTATGTGACGATTTTTGCGTAGGTTGTTTGTATTTTTTCATTTACAAGTTTTTCAAGGAGTGAATTATTCATGCTCAGTTACCTCCTTGAATGCGTCTAATTAGACGAATCTTGTAATTTATGAGTAAAGGCTTATCATTAACCAAAATAATTTCATTTAGTTTATCTTCAATAGGTTGTAAACGATATTGCGCGGTACTACCAATATAAATATTACTACCATTAACTTCAAGAACAACGCCCTCTGCATTTTGCAGACCAATAGTTTCAATACCATCAACAGCAAAGGACATTTTTCCATCAGCAGTAACATAGCTACCATCGAGTTGCTTAGTTAATGCTACGCCATTATTATATGTATTCGCCGCACGTTGCATAGCCGCCGCGATGATCATTTCAGTAATACTTTGATTTTCACCGCCGCCTGCCACGTGATTAATTTGGCCCCAATCCCTATCAATATATTGCGTCCGAATGACTGCTTCTCTAATTTCCTCTAAAACACGCTCAACAGAATAGTCAAGTTGAATTTTAGCAGTAGATTTTAATTTGATAGAAGTAATTCCACTATCTTCTAATCCCGCAATAGTATACACTCTACCTTTAGCAATATTTATTTCATTGCCATTTAGAAGAAATGTTACCACATCAGAAGTATCTGCATCATTGGCCAAACTAAGGGTTCTTAATGCAGTTACCTTATACTTATACCCATTAATCTCTGTTTCTTGCTGTTCACGAATTTTATCAAATAGCTCAATAGACGGATCAAATGTACCCACAATCTGTCCACGAGATGCTTGCGCTTCCACCTTAGATACATCTTGCCATTCACCAGATTTAAGAATCCCTAAGTCTTTAAGATTAGATAAGGTATTTTCAGCCACTTCATAAGCAGTAGTAGAAAAACTATAAATCATGCGGTTGAGGCTCTGCTGCGGTGACAGAGTAGCCCCAGTTAACGCGACGATAATATTCTTATCTGCCTCAGTGGGGGTCTTGAATAATTTATATTGCTTATCATTCAGGAATGTTTCTACCTTATGTCTAAACTTACGTTCAATTCGCACTGTTTCAGCAGTTGGATTAGTTGAGAGCGCCTCAAAATCCTTTTCCATAAAAAGATTTTCTTCATCCATATATGCTGATACTAATGCAGACAAAGGAAACTCTGCATAATAGGCATGACCATTATAACCAATAGTTGGATAAGTTGAACCCAAAGTATCCATTTTTCCAACTAGCTGAGTATGTTTAAAGCTAGATAATTCACCATTAAAGTTTAGCTTAATCTGCGTGCCCTGGCCGCAAAGATAGGAGTATTCAAAATTCACACAATGCGGCGAGACGTCTTGCGGCAACAGTAATTCACTCCGCGCATTATTAGTTTGCTTGCGTTGGACTGCATATTTGTACCGCTTGCCGCACTCAATATAATAGTCAGTAAAAACTAACTCATCTGTCACTTGTTTACCAACATAAGTAAGATAAGCAACGTCATTCCACACTTGATAGTTGGTATCTTCGTCAGAGCGCACAATAACATAATTACCATTAAGCTCTTCTGTTGAAGTTAGTCGTACTTGAATCATTGCATTTTCTATACAAGGGATAGAAGTGCTATCAACGCTTATCGCAAGATTGGTTAATTCACCTGCTGTACTTGAGATAACTTCAAAGTCATAAGCCTTACTCTCTGCTGTATAACCATTGTTAGAAACAATAGAAAGAATAACAGAATGTGTTTCATATCTAGAAAATTGCTTATGAAAACGATATTGCGGCCGCGCTTCTGTAGATCCATTATACTAGACTTCTCCAGAAGACTCTATTAACTCACCATCATGGTATAAGTCAAAACGATAAGTGTCTAAATACTCTGACTCGCCAGCCATAAAGTTTACTCCACCATAAAATGTAGGCATTGTTTCAGTCTCACTGTGAATAGCAGAAATTTCATTAGTATCACTTTCTGTTGTTTCACCATTGAGAATTTTAACCTGCGGTGGAGTAATAGCCTTAGTAATCATTACATTAGACCATTCTGATTTCTAGCCAGAGGAATTTACTAATCTAGCTTGAATTTTATATAATTTGCCCGCCGCCCAGTGTCCAGTCTTGAGTTCTCCCTTACTAATAGGAAAACTTCCTGCTGTCACAGATACAGACAAAATGCCCGTAGCATTATTCACCACATTAGTGTTTGTGTCTTGGGTATTAACCTTAACCTCTATATTTGTAATATCAGTTAAAGAAGCTGCTTGCGGCAGCGTATAATATACTGTGAGTGAACTTTGGCTCGCCGCAAATGCAGGCTAAGTCGTCCGCAAAATTGGCGCAAATAAAACTGCCATAGACGTGCCTCCTTTATCTCATTTTTATTTCCTATATATTTTAAAAAAACGATTGAATAGATTATCTTGTTTTGTCCAAAAAAATAAGGGCAGAAATTAATCCGCCCTTTATCGTGAATCATTATAATTACTAATGACTATATTTAATGCAGCTTTAAGAGAGCCACTTCCATTAAAATAGTTTGCTAAAATCTTTTTTCCAGTGGCTAACTAAGCAGCAGTAGGCAAAGGAACATTTCCATTAAGTGCCGCAATTGCATTTCTAGCATTTAATACTTCTATTGCAGTAATACTATCTCCAGAAGAGGTGGTTGTGTAACTCCAAGCCTTTCCAGTTTGAGCCTAGGTAATTTCATTGATTTTTTTCTTAAATCTATTCCATCGACTTGCAGTTAAATTAGTAACAGGTAAGCCCTTAGCTATAATAGAAGAATCAGTAGAACCTGTGCCACCATCCCAATAAAATAACTCAATATGAGGTTCCCAAATCGCATAATAACTTGCGTCAGTCGCACCTACTGTTATTGTTCCATTTACGCCCCATGCGGCAGTTCCAGTAGAAGATGTGCTCCATCCTACTAAACTATAATAAGCCCTACCAAGGGGCGGTGTTCCATTGGGACCATAATCTGCTAGGTTAATAACATCGCCAACTTCCTTTTTGAAGGAACGATACTGTAAATTACCTCCCCATAGACCGCCATTGCCGTACAAGGTAATTGTTGCTTCTGATTTTTGCCAGACCGCATAATATCTTTGAACAGTGCTATTCCCAACTGTTACCCATCCATCTGGATCATATCCTGCAGTGGTAGCAGTATTATTAGCACTCCATCCTAAAAGTTTATATCCAGTCCTAGTCACTAATCCAGAAGGGCCAGAAAAATAAAAAGCATTTCCTGGAGTCTATTTTAGATATTCCCTAGTAGTAGATTGAGTGTCCTAGAATACGCCTCCATTAGCAGAAAGCACAATGGTCGGTGCAAGTGACCAAACCGCATAAAAATTTGTTACTTTACCATTAGTCGTGCCGCTAACAGCTACTTTCCCAGTGTGCGCTTGGCTTGTATCCGTTGTATTGGTATAAGCCCATCCAATGAATTTATAATAAGCACAAATTGGTGTTGGCAACGTATTTAAATTGAAGGTATTGCTAACTGTATTAGACGTGTACCATGTACTAGACGAAGGAGCATAATAATCCTATGAACCTCCAGAAAAGTATGAGCTATCTGCTGTGGTCATAGCGTGGATACGATATTTATAAGTGGTTTGCCCTATAGCGGTGAAATAAATTGTTCTACTTCTATTATTAAAATCAATAGGTTCGATGGAACTATAATAAGAAATAGAACCATTTGTTATATCTGCAATTGGATAAGTCGTACCGCCAGAGGAACTACTCCAATAGATGGTTCCACTCCAGGCTAAACCAGATGATGTTAATGAAATAGAACGAATGTGCTTTGTATTGGCAAAACTACAACTTCTATTGCTTTGTGTGATACTTGTACCATCACCAAAATAAACAGATGATAAAATACTAGGCATCGAACCCGCAGTCAGGGTATAAGATGCTACTGAACCAGAGGCTGAAAAATATACATTACGATTGCTACCAGTATAGGTTAAATTAGCAGTTTTCATTGTAACGCTACCATTAGAAACAGTAGCTAATACATAAGGGTCTGACATTGCAGAAGTAGTATCCCAGTACACAGTGCCAGACCAGCCACTTGTTACCGTAATATTAGAAATTCTTGCAGTTGACGAATAACTTATGGACCCAGGACTTGAAGTTGCGGTTTTCCCATTAAACGTAACACTGGTTATAGGATAACCAAAATGAAATGTTGCTAATGCCATTTATTTCACCTCTTATCCAAATACCGCTGTTTTTGTACTTGCAGTAGAACCTTTAATAATATCACTCCAAGAAACCCAGGCTCCTGTTGTACCCTCTCTAACTCCTGCAGAACCTAAATACCAGCCGTCAAATCGTAAAGTATTCGCAGATAATGTTTTGCTACAGGTAACATCACCCGTGAAACCTGCTTCAGTACCGTAAAGGTATGCTAGACGATTAGTGCTTGAGCCAATGCCATCAATAGAAGCACTTTTGGAAGCATACTATACCATATTCCACGTTAAATTTTTAATAGCATTACTACCTTCTGCTCCTAATTTACTAAAATCTAAAGTTCCACCACTAATATTGTCTGCATTAATATTTCCTGCATACACCCAATTCGCATTAACGCTATCTGCAATATTGGCAGAATTAACATTTAATTCACTACCATCAATAACATTCGCGGTGAGCTTACCAGAAATATTAGCTTCTGCAATTTGTAATTTACCATCAATGATACTGCATCCTCCAATAGTACCCCCGGTCGCAGTAATAGTTCCAGTCACATCGGCATTAATACACTTTAAATTACCTTCGTAATCAACAAGGAATTTATCACCAATTTGAATAGCGTAAGTTCCATTGCCCATATTTACAAGGTTAATAGTCATATATTGACCGTCATCAGCGCCACTGTTTTTACCAGTAATTTGTGCGTGCTCACCATCAATAGTAATCTAGCCTTTAGTGCCGAAACTAGCCTTACCATCTTCTCGTAGCGCAAACGTATTAATACCATCCTTATAACCATACAAACCAGTTTTATCTTGTGTAGAGTCTCTACCCATTACAACACCAGAAAATTGATTAGCAGTATTTTTTGTACCTGCACCAATCTATGGCGCCAGAATGGTCCCACCATCATTGTCAATTTCAACTGTAGTGCCATCCCAACTATTAATAGCTTCATTCCCATAAGGATTAAGATACATAAATATAGAATGAAGTAAATAATCTACTTGATTATTTTCCATACTCATTTTTAATAATCCCACAGAATTATTTTCACCTGTGTAATGCGAAGCAGGCGTTAGATAATTATTCCAAATACCTAAAAATCCGCTCAATGATTCTACATTACCCTTTTCACCATCATAGTTAAAAACAAGAGGCTCACTATTATATTGTGGGTTTACTCCTGAAGATGAGTATTTAATATATTGCGGCGCCGCGTATGATACTTTAGCTAGATCAAGCGCTCCAACGCAGACATTAATAGGATAATAGGCATATACGCTAGTTTTACTCTCTGTTTTATATCTTACATCGACTTGTACTTTAACATAAAATCCGCCCATCTCTTCTGGGGTAAGTGCGGTATCACCTGAGCGAGTATAGTGGCCTCCATTAGAATATCTATCGGTACCACCATTTTCCATAGGCTTGATATTAACCTTGTGATAAATATTCTGACCTGCGGTAACAATTTCAACATTTCTACTTTGCCATGTATAAGAAATATTAAAATCAGCCTTGTCCGCACGCTGTTCAATTAATTCTCCATTACAATACACAAATGCTTTAAATGCTATTTGGTCAGTTCCCCATGCTCCATCCGCATATCGTAAAGCCACCTTGTCTGTGCATTTAACTTCACTATTTAAATCAATAGGTCTAATCAAGCACAGATAAGTCGTACCATTGGTACCTTGGTCGCCGTCCTTGAGGAAACTAATCTCTTTTTCGTAATCTACATAAGTGCCGTCAAGAGCAATTAGCCGCACGTAAACAGTATTGTTATTCAACATTTCATAGAACTTTGTGCGAACCTTGAAGTGTAGGGAATTATCTCCCGCATCTACCCATACTGACCTCATCATAGAATCTTTGAACTCTTGCTCAGTGGTAATAGGCTTCTTGTCACTGTCTAACCACCGCATTGTGAATGTTAATGAATCAGCTTGTGAAGTTGCGATGTTACACCGTAAAACATGTTCAATATCATCATACTCAGCGACATCATAAATGTCACCGTTAGCATCATAATGGAAAACATCATCGCCAGAATATTGCAAGATAAAGTTAGGTAATTCATCTTCTTCATTAAACTTATAATTCGTCCAATTGAGTACACTAACCTTAGTGCTACCATCAAATACATCGCAGTAAACTTTAATCCATGGATATGCAAGATAAGGCGTTAAATCAAGAGAAAAAGACTTGGTATCACCCGCCGCAATGCGAGTCGTATCGGGTAACTCAATATACCATAGCCCACTTACTGTGAGAGTATCATTTTTCTTATCTTTTATTTCTAAAATCGTATCAGAGGTCAAGTCTAAATATAAATCATATTGACTTGTTAAATTAATCAAGGAAATTTCCTTAGATAAAATCTTATCTTCATTATAAATTACTACTACTTTAAAATTTGTAATAGCGGCTGGACATTCAGAACGTGAGATGGTAATAATATCAAATTTATCCTTTTGAATGCGGCGCCAGCCTATGCCTCCGGCCTTCTCGTATTGTTCGCTACCAATCAAGACTCCCGGATCTTCTGCATACCATAAACAAGAGCAAGAAGATTTGCTCATTAAAGATTCACTGCCAGACATTAGTCTAGCTTGAAGCGTAAGACTAGGGTAATTGTCAGTAAACACCATACCTTGCGGCGTTGCTACTGTGAGGTAGTAAGAAGAGTCCGTTAAATCTGTGACATTAATCCATTCTGCCTTGAAGTTACGACAGTAGATATTCGGCTGTATAGAATTGCCTGCAGGATCGTAGTCAGTAAACCCCTCTTGGAAAAATACTACCTTGCGGAGACCAATCAAGTACCGCTTGGGAACAGTCAACAAAATAGTTTGCGGCGCCCAGTATGAGTTACGATAAGGGTCGCCATTAAAGAGTGATGTATCTAGGGTATACGTGACCTCAGGAGAGTCTTCCTTCGACGTAGCAAAAGTCAGCCGCAGGCCATAGTTACCAGTTGTTTTAGCATCTACAAATGTGGTCATAAATTCCGCAGAAATGCGGAATTCAGTTCCACGATTTGCGTATTGCTAAAACACACTATGGCTAGTTGTGTCATCCGCTGCAAACAGAGTAATTTCACTCTTGTGGTCAACTCCATCATAGGCAATTAATCCCATCTCTCCAGACCAGTTTTGCTCATAAATTACTGACCAATCTGGACTAAAAGATTCTTCAACCTAGTTAGACTCATTACTAACCGCGATGTCGGTATTATAAGTGTAACCCTCTATATATTTAGTCTTAGAAAAATCACCTAGCGGAATTTTTACTAAAACATTATCTCCAACTTTATATTTTGTTTTACCTTGCGAAAATGCAGACCAAACACCATCCTGATACCGTACTTTATATTCTCCTTTTGTTACATCCACAATAGAGAATATTTCACCAGAAATTGTTTTATCTGCTTGATACTGAGATAACTAATTACTAGCTTCATTAGATATGACTTTATAGAGTCCATCAGCTAAGTTACTCATATTCATTCTCCTTTCTCGCCAAGGGGGTGGGTTGTTACACCCACCCCATTAAATTATTTTGTATAGAAATTAATACGTTGTGCTGAGGTTTGAACCAGAGATTCAAGAGCCTCTTTAATCTCAATGGCATCACGCACTCCAGGAAAGTCTGCGTTAATCTGGACAGATTGCGCCAATTCAGTAGCTTTGCGATCGAAAGCTGACCGCATACCAGAATATCTAGATCCAAATAAGGACTGGCTTGCGATTGCAGCGCCACTAATGCGGGCGCGCATTTCTGCGATCATAGAAGGAGCCAACTCACGAATGCTTTGAACTGCCGCGAGCATATTTTTTGTATCCTCTTGATTGAGAACAAGTTCCTTTTGATGCAGGACCGCAAGACGACCATCTGAGCCCCAATCGCCAGTATAGCCACCTGTGTCATAGTGCTTTAATTGACTTCGACTATAATCAGCAGCAAGAGATTCAATCTGTCTTTTCATCCCAGAGGGATAATTCCACCAACCGCCTCCCTCATACACACCGCCATTCATAGCAATAAGTTTATAAGTTCGACTACTGGGATCAAATTGCCCCAATTGTTTTCTAATACGGTTAGTAGAACCAGCTGATGTATTAGGAGTAGAAGGCGTAGTAGTAGATATGTTACCAGAAACGTTTCCACCTGTGCCAGTTCCGCTTCCTCCAGAGCCAGCTCCTCCATTCCAACTACCGGTAGCACCTAGCCTGTTGATACTGCCTACGGCCTCATTATACTTCTGAACCGCAGTCGCAGTTTCTGATGCTAGCTTTTGGATCGCCGCAATTGTATTATAAATTTCTTTAGTCCAAGCAGCCTGCGCTTCTGTAACATCTTGAAGCTCACTAATCTTATTCCAGATTTCATCAATAGCTGAGGTAGCTTTATCTCGCAGTTCCTCATTAGCTTGCGTCAGTCGATCAACTTTATCACTTAGCTGGTCATAAGATACGCCAATTTCATTAGAAATATTGCCAATATTACCCTTGTACTTGGTCAGAGCTTCATTAAGTTTCGCAAACATTTCAGCAGTAGTCTCAGTGAATGAACCTTCAATAGCAACCAAGTTAATCAATTGATCGCTATACGCACTATTAAAGTCATTCGCATTACCGCCCATTTCCTCTAGAATACGTTGGAAATTCTTCTGGAAATTTTGCGCCATTTCGCTAGTGTCTTCACCATACTTATTAGCTGCCTTTTGTTGCTCTGCAAGTGCAGAATTACCAGCATCTTTCATATCCTTAGCCGCATCAGTTTGCATCTTTGCCAAATCAGCATACTTCTTTTGATAATATGCCTGAATTTCATTGATAGCATTTTGACGCTGCTCTGCATTAAGAGTATCATCCTCATAAATTTTGCGGATTTCCTCAGACATTTCTTGCCACAGAGAAACAATCTCGCCAGTGATATTTTCAGTTTGATCCTTTGCGATATTATAGTAGTCTTGCATCGCTTTCAGATACTCTTGTTGTTTACTGTTAATATCTGCTTCGTCTGCGGTAAATAGATAATTATAGTTGCCATTCGCACCACGCACCAGTCGCACTTTGTTCTTAGCATTTTGTGCTTCTTCAAGAGCAATTTGCTTGAGGGTCATGTTGTACTTAGCTTCCATAATCTTGAGGTCATATTCAGACAAATCAGCATTGGCTTGGCGCTCCGCAAACTCATCTTGCAAGGCTTTTAGAGTAGACTTAGCATAATCCGTACTAGCTTTAGCAATAGACTCCTGAACTTTATTATTAAGGTCTTGCGTTTCCACAAAACGATTAACGCCATCTAAGAATCTATTATCTTCGTCTTTAGTGCGGTTATACTTAGCTTGTAACTGATCAAATCCTAGACCACGAGTCATTTTATTCTCAAACTCATAGAAAATATCATCAAGAGCATTGGAATAAATATTCTTTGCGGCCTCCATAGCCTGTGCAGTAGCTTCAAGCATTGCATCTTGTGCCTCTTGATAGTCCTCTAGCAGCGCATCGCGATTAGCCTTCAGAATATCATATTCAGCGGTTCCTTGCGTAGCATTTGCCAGGGCGATTTCTGCTTCACGAAGCTGGGTTTCTGCGTGTTCCATGTACTGCTTTTGCAGTTTAGCCTGTGTAAGTGAATTTTCAAGAGTAGCGTTATAGGTTTTACTCAACATAGCATACTTGTCGGCTAACGAATTATTGATTGTTTGTAGGTCAATCAAATCATTCATTGCATCAAGTACACCCATATTACTCTCAAGCATTGAGATAAATTTCTCAAACCGATCGGCGGCCGCATCAAGAGCATTAGGCAATGTCTCCTTGAGAGTTTCAATATAGTCTAACATCGCAGAACCACTATCAACTAACTCTTTCCGCAAATCAGCTAATTCGTCTTGCAGGGCTTGCACATCAGTATATTGATTGGCGTTGCGGATCATGTCTAACAGAGAGTTCATTTTAGTTTCGTAATCTGCAAACATTGAAATCTCATCTTTGACACCTTGCGCATTCAGTCCCGCATTGCGGATGCCGTTGTCTAGCGCATCGCCAATAGACTCGTTAATTTCTTTTTGGAACTCACGCAACGTATCTTGCATTTCCTTCCAGTCAATACGAATCTGGAGTGCTTCCTTTACCTTCTCGAGCTTAGCATCTTCGATCTGCCGCATAGCATCTTCATACGCATTAAGTTGCTCACGGAAGGTATCAATAGAATCCTCATAGTTTTCTAAGAGTTGCATTTTATCATCATACTCTTTTTGAACCATGTCTTGCTGATCTTTGCTCACGGAGTTAATGCGGCTATTATACTCGTCTGTAATTTGTTGCAGAAGTTGAGTATAATTTTTAAGTTCCATACTCGCGGTATCATACTCTACAGATAGACCATTTGCTCGTAGAGCCTCAAGATCAGAGGCAACAAACGCAGCCGCAGCAGCTTGTTTCTGGGATTGTAGCTCCGCAACTTTATTGAGTTTCTCAATCTTCTGCGTGAGCATTTCAATCTTATCAGTTCCATAGGCACGATCTGCCGCTGTAGAAATATCATCAAGAAGCTCTTTCTGATATTCGATCTCACGCGTAATTTCATGGTAACGTTCAAGAACTTCTTTTAGCTCTTTTGCGGTGTCACTACCGCCTTTACCTCCGCCTACCGTAGAATTAATGAGATTTCCTGACCGCAGTCGAGCGAGCGCCGCATCAATTGCGCCAATTTGAGCGCCGACCGCCTTTAGCTCATTATCGGTTCCTGCAATTAGACTACTTGCCGCATCTTGAATATCCTTTAATGTACCAAGTTTATCAATTTCAGTTGTCCATTTTTCAATTTGCTTAGCAACCGCATCGGCATCAGATAACTTAGATGTATCAAATCCCTTAACCTCAGAACCTGAATAACCAGTTTGCACATTTGCGGCAGGGTCTACAGGAGATACCGCAGAAAATTTACTGGCATTTTTCTCTGTGATATTGAAATAATTAGCTTTAGCTCTAGCCATTGTATTCCAATAATTAACCACATTAGTAGCTAGATTGTGCGTTGAGGTATCAATAGAAACATTAGAATTGATTGCGTCTAATGTTGTAGTATTAAGAGTATCTGTAGTATACTCTGCAACAGCTTTTGCATTTTCAGTTAATGCCTATGATTTTGCGGTGTCCGCATCGACAACACCGGCAGCTTGCAAGGCAGCATCATCTGCAATGACTTGTTGCATCATCGCTTGCGCCATATATCCAGCAGCATCGGCTTCGATTTCAGCTTTGCTCGCCGCAATTAGTAGGCGTTTTTTCTCTTGCAAGGCCTTTTCTTGCACCACAAGCATTTCGCGTTGAGTTTCTAACTGAGCAATCTTGGCTTGCCGATCTGCTTCTACTTCATCCTTCTTTTGTTGAACATAAGCATCAACAACAGACTGATTAAGTGAAATAGTAGCATCTGCATTGGCTTCACAGTTGCGGAGAAGCTCACCATAGCCAGAATCAATAAGAGAAACTACATCCTCAGTAGTCATCTCAAGGCCATTAGCAATTTTCTCTTGTAGCGCATCAAAATCACGACCAATATCAAATGCTTCATCAACATCTTGTCGCAGAGAAGAATCAATAGAGAGTTTGATTTTGTCTGCGTTCTCTGACAAATTATCAACAATTCTATTTACATCAGCAAGAATTTGCTTTTCATCATCAGAGAGAGAATCTGGGTCTAACTCTGCCCGCAGTTTTATATCATTATATTGGTCTTTATCATATTCATTAAGTTGTTTTAAATAATCGTCTCTTGCATTTAGAGCTTTGCCTAAATCAGAACCAAGATATTCAATACGATTATGATAAGTCTCATTCCATTGGCCTAGGAGATCTTTTTCATTGTAATCTGCTATAACTTGTGCACCATTTTCGCCAAGCTCATTAAGCATACTAATGAGTTTATCTCCCCATAGAGATTTTAATTCCTGGAAAGTTTCTTGATCTAATTCATTTATATCAATATCGCCAGAAGATAAACCAAGAATAGTATTTAAGAGCGTTTTATCTAAGTCTTTATACCTTTCAATAAATGGCTCAACAATTTTGGAAAAATCTTCCATGCCCTGCTGTGAAGCCATAGCTTCCCGCATAACTTCATACGAGAAAGTTCCAAGAGATGTACCCTCAGAATCATAAAACTCAGCACTATCGCCCCATCCACCGATGCCTGTCTTTTTGCCCCTTGCGCCACCCAATACGTTTTCACTATACCAATCAATTACTTCTTGTTTAGATAATTCGTTAATTCCATTCTCTTTTGCTTGATTAACATATTGTTTTTCATTGGAAGCATAAAGTTTGGACAATCCTATGCTTAATTCTTTAGCTTCTTCTCCAAAATTAGTTTCTACAAACTACGCAGCAAGGAGTGACTGTGATTCAGTATTTGCTTGTAACTTAACAGCGAGATTTTGTAATTCAGTGGTATTATCTTGAATAAAATCTAATACTTCACCACTTGCCATCCCACCAAGCAAATTAGACAAAGCGTCTCTATCGCCAAGAATAGCACTGTTTCCATTAGCAACTTCTTGTACAACCTTTTTAACAACAGCCTCAGATGCAACAAATTCACTAGAATCAAATTTATTTGTTCTAAAATCAGTAACAGCATTCTCATAATCTTGACGGTTCTTTGCCATCGTAGCTGCATAATAGCCCTTTGCTAAATCATTTGCACGATTTTGCTGAGCTTCAATGAACCGTTCTTGTCCAGCCGCACTGATCGTTAATTTACCATTTACGTTTTCAATTTCTCCTGCTAGTTCAGGATACTTTTCAAGTAATTGTAAAACTTGGAAATTAATATCTTGAAGATTTTGTTGCCATTCTTCTGTTCCTTGTGTTAAGGATTTTAGAGTATCTCCTAAATCGTCTAACTGTTTAAACGAAGATTTTAACTCAGTGATAGAATTGCGTGCTTCATCATATTGAGTTTTTAGCTGTTCTTGTTGTTCTTGAAGATGTTTGGTTTTTTCTGCTGTGGTTTCAATTGCTTCTGCGAATCCATAGACAACTAAACCCACAGCCGCAATAGCTGCTGCCCAAAGTCCTAGAGTTACTAAACTAGCTTTCATTGCACTATTTGCGGCGATCTAAGCAGTAGCTTCTTGCGTTAATGCGCCAGCGAATGCTTTAGTTTCTTTAGTAGCAAAAATTTTAGCAATTTTAGTAGTCAGCCCACTACCTTCTGCAATACTAACCCCAGTGTTAGCTACAGTTAAATTCCCTAAAACGCCTTTACTAATATTGTCTACTAGTTTGCTAGTAGAAATAGCTTTTAAACCAGAGCTTAGAGACGGTAATAGCATTCCTAAACTCATAAATAGGGTTTGTAGGCGTTCCCCCGTAGTTAAATCTTCATCAGAGAATACTCGACCTAGACTTTGGAAGCTAGACCAAGCAATAGATAGGGAGGACAAGGCAGTTCCTGCTTTTACAATAGACGCAGCAAAATCATCTGTCTAATCAGTAAATTTAGGAATTTCGGATATTACATCCCTTTCTAGTTGTCCAGCATCAATATACCCAGCTATTTGCTATGCGCGAGTGCTTCCTCTTGCGGCGCCTCGTTCTTGAGCCTCAGAGAAGAAATTCATAGCACTCTTGCCTGTTACATTAGAACCAAAGAATTTAGATTCTTTAGCCAGGCGTGCCATTTCTTCTTCACTTGTTTTAATTAAATTATCTACATAAGCCTTAAAATCTTTTTTGGTAGTTTTGGGATCTAAACCAAATGCTGTTAATAGCTAATTCTTCTAACCCTTCCATGAAAAAGATTTTGGTTTTAATAACTCTTTAATACTTTGAGCCTAGGTTCGTTGATAGGCTGTCTCTTCAGCTGCTTGTAGATACTCTGTTCCACTTTTATATTTATCAGAATAAGTAATGAAATTGCGGCCGCCCATTGTCGTAATAGAGCCTTGCTTAAAGAGGTCTTCACCAGCTGCATCAATAAATATTTGCGATTCATTGCTTGCAGCTTTCGCGGCTTTTGATAATTCAATTGCAAGATTTTGTGCTGCTTGAACTTGCTCAAGTAAATGCTAAACAGATTCAACTTGTTCAGCGTTATAACCTTCCATTAATTTATTAAGGTCTAGCTAATATTGGCCAAGTTGTTGATAGAATAAAATTTCATTCTTGTCAGAAGCAAAATTACCTTGAGAATTTGCATACTTTTTAATTTCTGCAAGAGCACTTTCTTTTAGCGCAATAGTATGCTCTTTTTCTTTACCAGTAAGAATACCTATATTATAAGCAACATCACGAATAGATTGAGCAACCTTTGGCCCAACCAATTTATTCATGGCTATGGTAGCAAGAGCAAGAACGCCCTTTAAACCGCCAATAGAATCAGCAAACAATTCAACTGATTTCAGTCCGTCGGCAAACCCATTAGTTAAATCAATCCAAAATTCATCTTTAATCAATGAATCATAGATGCCTTCTGCCGATGCCTTCACATTCTTGCGGGCAGCCTCCCAGGACTCAGCAAAAATATCAGCCTAGTTTTGTAATTCACCAGTAGCATTTTTCGCTGTCTCCAGGTTTTCCTTCATGAAGTCCCAATTGTCCATCAAGGCGATAAACTGCGTGTATTGGCGCACTCCACCGACTGCCTATGCGAGAGCGACCTGTTCGTCTTTGTTTAGAGTATCCCACTTACCGCCAATATCATCAAGAATTCTATCCATATCACGGAGTTCGCCATTAGAATCCTTAATAGAGATGCCAACCGCATCAAGTGCTTTAGAGTATTTGCCTAATGTGGTGCCATCATCAAGAGTCTTACCAAGTTCGAGGTCTTGAATACGACTAAACAAGGTCTTAAATGCAGTACCAACGACTTCGGCGGATTGCCGTGTAGTCGCAGTAACGGTTGCCAATGCTGAAGTGGCATATTCATAGCTTAAACCAACCGTTTCAGCAGTCGCCGCAAACTTATTTAGTCCAGTTGCAATCTCTTGCGAGCTAGACGCGGTCGCCGCACCTAAGGCCACAATAACATCCGCAAAATATTCTAGATTTTTAGAACCTTTAGCAAAGTTATTCCAAATCGCGGTCAGGTACTCAGAAGAAGTAGTAAGATTCTCCCGTGATACATTTGCAAACTTAGCTGTGACATCAGTTCTAGCTTTAACCTACTTATCATCTAGACCCTATTGATAGTAGATTAACGAAGCATCTGTATATTTAGTGGTAGTGGTATTAAGCTCCTTTGCCGCTCGGTTAGCCTACTTTGCGAATTGAGCCATCTCAGCTGTGCTTTTACTTGTAACAATACGAATATTATTTAATGATTCATTTAAATCTTCTGCATAGCGATAAGCGTCCCCAATTGCGCCTGTAAAACCAGTAAGAAAACCAGAAGTAATTTGCCAACGAACAGTATTCTTCATAGTTATCCACAATTTATTCATTAACTCATTACTACGTTTCAGAGGCATTTCTGCTTCTGTAATAGCACGAGCAATGTTCATAAAGGCAACTTGTCCAGCGGGGCCTACCTTAGTTAGAGAAGCACTCAAACTAGATAAAGTGGTATTACTAGAATGTAATGATCTAGCAAACTTAGAAATATCTAGCTTACCAGTATCTACATTAATAGCAGCCTTTAGATGCGCGCCTAGTTGCGTCGCTGCACTGCTAGCTTCACGAATCTATTCAATACCAAAATTACCGCTAATCTTGCCAGTAGCAATTTTATTTAATTGGACTTCTAATTGTTTTAATGCACTACTTAATTTACTCGTATCCGCACTAAATCCAATTACATAGTCAAATCTTTTATTTGCCATATAGATCTCCTTTCACTCATTATAATGCAAAAAGGCTCTGAGATAGTTAATACCTCAGAGCCTTAAACTATTCTCTACTTATTTTAAAAAATCAATAAATAGGATTATTCAGTTTTGTCCATAAATTCTTTAATTGCGGCAATTTCTTCCAAGCCTTCCTTGTTCTTGAGTTTCTCCATGATAGAATCAAGTTGATCGCCAAGTTCAGTTGCATTGCCGCTCATCGCAGTCATAGTCCCCGCAAACGACGCATTAAAACGCTCAATATTACCAATTGTTTCATCAAGGAGCAAAGAAATATCAATCCACTCATGGCGGTCATAAGATTCAACCGTTCTCTGCACAGTCCCCAGTAAATCAGAATGAATAATCTTGTCAGCCAGTTCACCAGGATTAGCCAAATCTTCATCAGTAATCTCAATATCAGTAAAATACTTGATATAAGCAATAGTCTCAAACACAGAAGTGATAGCAGGGCTAAATGTGCCGTGGTCGGGATTCATAGCATGACCAACCACAAACTGAATAAACTCAATCTTTGCGGCGGTCGGTAGCCACGTCCGCACTGAAATCGTTTCTCCATGGTATGTAACCTCGCCCTTCGCAGGCTCAACTGCAATATTTAAATCTTTAAAGTTCATAAAGAACCTCCTTCTACTCTTATAATTATATTATAACATATTTTTTAAAATTTGTCAAATTTAAAATACTTGTATGCTAGGCACATGGTATTTATTCGTAGCTATTTCTACAAACACCCATGGCTTAATATATGCAATTAATTGCAAATTAGCTAACTCTCCCCAAACAGTATTACTACGTTGAAATCCTTGTGCATAATTAGGATAATCAGGATCTCCCACATATGTATTAGCGATACCTGTTTTACCGCTATCCCCTTTAGAAAATGATACCTTAATAGCCGAATCTATGCCACCAGATTTTCTAACATTAAATGAATTTTGAACCGCTTTGATAATATCATACATAGAATATAATCTACCATTAACCAGCATAAAGTTACTAACATTAAGTTCTTGCTTATCACTGGTACGATTGCCCATACCAGCTAACCACTCATTAAAAAATCTAGATGCAATACCTTGTCGTACAGCTAAACTCTATGTTGTAGCTTTTGTCCAATCATGTGTTAAAACATTGGCGGCATATTGTTTCATTTCTGGAGATAATCTATTTAAATAATCAAGAACTGAACCACTTTCTTGAATTTTAATTTCTTTTTTACTTAGTGCGCTTTCTGTTTTACCTGTGAGACTGGGATAATTTTTAACAGACGCCGCAATCTTCATTTCAAATTTTAAATTTTTCTTATCTATATTAGAAGTAATAGACAACAAGGGAGTGATAATATCAGGTTTAATAGTGCCTCCCTCTTCTGACTGTAGACTGCCTGTGATTATACTCTTTCCCTTTTTTGCAATACTTAAATTTTTATAAATCTAATTATCTACAAAATTTTCAATATCATTCAATCCTACAAATTCACCAATAGCACCAAAAATGGTACTTAGCTGCAGATGAAGAAGTTTAGCTAGCTTCATAGTAGCCATCTTACCAGACATTCCTTTGCCTGTTAATTCAGAATAACGACTACTTAAAACATTTAAGGATGAACATACTTGCTTTAATAATTTAATTTCCTCTGCCGCAAGTGGAATTGTGTCTGGAACATTAACTTTATCTTTACCCCATTGGTTAGCAATTATTACATATGCAGCTTTTAAATTAGGAGTTTTTTGAATAGCTGTTAATGTCTAGTCCAGAAGAATTGTAAATGCACTTAAACTATATAAATCAGTTTTAGCATCTTCTATTTCAGTTGATACTGAGCTACGCATTCCAGTAAGAGAATTCATGAGCTAACCTTGACTAGAAGTCCATGTGGAGGTAATTATGTTTGACATATTGGCATACATTTCTTCTACGTCTTCTTTCGCGACAATGCCTCCCTGTGCATGCAATCCAACCCCCGCAAGACCTTGCGCCATGCCTAAAAATCGACCGGTACCACCAGAGGCTGTTTCCATTGCCGCAGTAACAAATCCTCCAGTATAGCTTTCAATATAATCCTTATAGTGCTTAGGCGAATAAATAATATAACCACGTTTATTACTATAATACTTATAGTCTCTTGATATTTGTTCTGCCATAATTTACTCCTTTCTCTCTTAATAAAAGAAAAAGGGAAGGATTTCTCCTTCCCTTAAAATCTTAATTAGCCAACGGCACAAGCCGCACGAACTTCCTCGGCGCTCAGAGACTCTTCATCAATCACTTGAATCAGACCCAAAACCTTCTTAGTTTTATTAAACTTAGTATAAGCGGGGAAGCAGTCAACAGTGAAATCGAAAACAGCAGGATCTCCACTATTGCTGAACGTCAGGTTAAAGTTGGACTGAACCTTACCGTTAGGAATAACCATCTCAGCAGGCATATCCACACCATCAGCCTCACGGCGGAATAGGGTCTCACCCTCGATGTAGAAGTTACCAGCAAACTTATCAGCAGTGATTTCAGCCTGGAAGCCAGCCTTCTTGGCAACATAATAGTCAACCAGAACAACAGAGCCAACTGGCAGATCTACAGTCACATTCTCACCATCGGCATGACACAGAATAGTAGCAACGGCCTCAGCATTCTCGCCCGCAACGGTCACCTTGGCAGGAACGCAAGGCTCACCAGCAATCTCACCGTTAGCATCCAGCTTCATGCAGAAAATATCAGCTTCTTTATGGAACACATATTTATCGGTAGCACTAGTATCCTCACCAGCCTTGCGGCCACCATTCCAGCAAGGAATAATACCCTTAGGTAAAACGATAGTATTAGCAGTCTTAACCTCAACTTGAGAGGTCTGATGCACATAAATAGGTTCGCCATCCTTAGCCTCAATCAGATCAGCGCCAGAAAGAATAGCTAGACCTTCCGGAGAAAGAAGCGCATCCTGCATCGTCAGAGTCAGGGTTTTATCTCCTTCCCACGCGATCAGACGAGGGTTACCCCAGCCCATTTTATTCCATATGATTCACTACATCATATGCGTTCTCTTATGAACTGCTGCGTCTTTTAATATACACGCAGATTAGACTATATCTTATTCTTTGCTATATCTCAAAGAATTTACCCATTTCCACTATCAATCGTTTATAGTGTACTCCCTTCACAGGGATAGTCGTTGAACTTTAATCAAAATTTATATCCTTAGTGAGATATTTCCAATTTCTTTTATTTTTTATTGCACTAATTGTACTTTTTGAACAATTGTATTTAACACAAATTTGAGAATATGGTATACCATGTAATAAATCTTGAATAATATCAATTACTTGCAATTCTAATAGTTTACTAGCTGGATTAGATTCTCCCTTCATAGAAGCAGCTAAACCAAGCTTAACAGCATGAATACGATTTTCTTGATTGGTTACCCATTCTAAATTATCAATACAATTATTTAATTTATTCCCATCAATATGATTGCCCTAAAAATTTTCATAGCCCTCTATGGGTTTAAAACAAATTAGTACAAGGCGATGTCGGAAAAAGGCTTTTTCGCGGCCATCTTTTAAAATTAAAGTATTTTTTACATATCCATTTTTAATGCAATCTTTCATTTTTTTCTCACCATTGTCTGTAAAAAGCTCGCCAAATTCATTGATATAGTAACGATCTTTTACTTCCGGTAAGAATTTACTAATTTGAACCAAGTTCATTAATAAACCTTCCTTCTTATAAATTTTAATTCTTAGCTGCTGATTACCCAATGGGGATTTCTATTGGGCGTTCCAGCAATTAAAGTAATTATCATTTTAACATCACTGTCAAACGGAGCTAATAATTAACCCTGAGCGTAAACACTGGTAGCGGCACCTTCCAGGCCAGAGGTCTTCAGCGTATCGAAGTACAACACTGGCTCATCCTTATAGAAAGTACGAGAACCCAGAGTCATCTTGTTCTTAGCACGGAAAACCACATTGGCCACTTCACGAGAACCAAATTTCATAATATAGTTTCCTCCTTATGATTAATGTAGATTTTTCATCCAATTTTCAGCTTCTTTTTTTGGGTCTCCGCCCGCAAGCCGCACGCGGAAATCATTATCCCAATTAGAATATAAGCTAAATCTTTCCATTAAATCAAACAATTGAAACAATGTTAGTTCCAAACATTCACTTAATGGCATTTTATTTCCAACACATAGTATTGAAATATATTTTGTCAATGCACTTTCTTTCTTATTATTTTTTATCTCTGCTATCTTGAGCCGACTTTTCATTAGTTTATCAGCTATGCGCTTTGCACGCTCATTAGCAGGGTTATATGTAACATTATCCCCTTGCCGCATATCTCCTAAACAAAGCACCTGCTTGATTATAGCCTAAAAATCACTAAAATTATTATCTTCTATAATTGTTGCTTGTTTTAATTCCTTGTTATATAATAAAATAGAATTTGGAGTAAATGAGACAGAACAGAGAGGAAATAAGAGAGAAAGCAAGGTATGAACAGACTCCTTTTTATCGGTTGACGCTGGATCTTGTAGTACCTTCATAAATATTTGAAAATTTGAGTATGTCTCTAAAACAATTTTGTCCTAAGTTATCCATTCTTTTTCTAAACAAAGATAATTAGTCGCTTCAAAAAACTCAGTTTCTCCCATCATACCAATTTCTCGCATAGTTAAAGGATGAATAACAGTTTGAAATGCGGCCAGTGGTATATCACAACCGCACATCAAAGCTAATTGAAAATCACTCAAGTGGATTCTTCTTATCTTCATCGCCACGAATGGCGTAATAAGTTAGAGATACTCCCGCAAAATCTTCATTATAAATGGCTGGCCCCGCTTCAATAAATTGTAACTCTCCAATACCAGTTAAATGCTTACCATCTAACATGGCATCAAGCTCTCCCGCGATACGGTAGGGCTTTAGTTCATAGTTACCTAAATCCCAATCTTCATAATGACAATAAATGTCGATATAAAATGTATTATCTCTATAATGCGGGTTTGTCGCATTAGGATAAAACTTACCATAGGAAATATGTAAATAAGTATGAACTTCTGGATGAATATACAAACGAGGAACCAGAGAAATCTGACGTTTCTCTGGATCACTACTCAGCATACCTTTAATCTGTTCACTTGTTAAATCTGGCTTTTCTTTCCAGTCACGCCCATTGTAGTACAATAGCTTGAGTAAATTTTGATTACTCAAAATCTTATCCATCAAGAGCGCACAATCTTTGGGCATCCCCAAGAAACTAGACTTGGGAAATTCATATGAATTAACTCTCATACCTTTTTCTCCAATCTATTAAAACAAAGACTCTACGACAATCTTGCGGGAACGCGTCTCACTATCAGTTTTCCACTGTAACTCAAATCCAGAACTACAACTAATCGACTTCAACCAAGTTAGTTTTACAGTATTTCCATCTACCTCTAGTTTAACGGGTGCGCAAGTATCACCTAGTTTGGTACTCCAAGTGCCAATAGTGTCTGTTTCTACAGAATAAGTCTCTGTAATCTTTGGTTTAATAATCCCATTACCGTGAATTTCTCCTTCATCAAGAGAAGGAATGGGTTCAAACTCAATCAAACCATCCTTAATTTCATCGGTATCTGTGTCACGGTCTTTATAATACTCTTCTGCGTTAATCTCAATAACGCCCTCAATAGAAATAGAGTCGGGGGCTTGTACTCTCCAACATTTTCCATCAAGCATAAATTCAGAGTATCTTTTGAATAGCCGCACTGTTTGTTCATTCTTAGGGATTAAAATATTTAGAGATAAATTAGGCACATCAATACGAATTTGATTTTTTTGAATACTCTCAATCTTCGTTTCAACAGGGCCACGAATTGCGGCATAAGTTGCATATACCTTACCGTCTTTATCATCTCTAAATTTAATAATATATTTACAGCGACGAATCTCGCTTTCAAAATAAGCATCCTCAGTCATCGCTGGTAAATAAACAATCCATTGTGTTAGTGGTCCACGCTCAGTTTGCCACTCAAACACATCTCCGGGCTGATAACCCGCATTATAATCAATAGAAAAAATCTTATCATCATAATCTTGTTTCAGCTTGTCTGGATTAATTAATGCTCGACATTTCTTTTCATCAAGAGGAAGAATGTTGGTGTCCGCATCCGTCTCCATTGGTGCGGTAACTCTCTATACTCGCCGCACATCACAAGCCTGATAAGAATACTTTAATGCCCACAAAAACGCTCTATACTTATCTTGAATCATGCGTTTATCTTGCGCGATGCCACCTTGTAATTCAAGGCGTCGCTGCATTAACTCACGATTCGTCATGTGTCAATTTCCCTAAGAGGTCAATACATCTAAATACGGTCTTGCGGTAGAGCATGAAATCCTCACAGACAGGGCTCCGTAGCCCCTCTAGTTTAGATAAAATAATTAAGTAATTTACCTAAGCCGCAAATAACTCATGCAAGCCCGCAATTTCTTCAAGAATAATATTTAGATGTGTTTCCCAGTCCTCTTGATTTTCACGCATTGGGATTAACTTCCACACTTGATTCACCAGTCGCCGCATATCTGTATTAAACGTATCTTTAGTAAATGAAAACATATACTTAGTTTCCATCTAATACACTCGTTTCCATTAGACTAGACCAGTTAGACAAATATTTGCCTTCCTTGTCTAATTTGCGGCGCTTGTATAGGCGTTGTGCGTGGCGATCTGTTTTTTCACAAGCCTCCTTAACACTTAACAATCGTGCTAAATGAGATGCTTGACTTGTTAGTTTAAAGGACGCTCCAGACGCCTTCTAACGAGTATTTTCTATTGATGTAATTTGTCTCTGTAACCAAACAAGAGCCATAAGATTTGCAATAATTCGCACTTCTTCAAGGGTAAGATCTTCCTCATAATCACAGGTAATTGAATCAAACCCATATAGGGCAAAGCGTGGAAATTCAAAACCTGGGATTGCGGCCTTGAAGATATTCTGCAAATCGGCCTCTGTTTCTTCCTTAGTCATAATACCAGGGCCTTCTTCCCCAGTAGTCGGGTTGATTGCATACAGATCATCTGTTACAATGGCGAAGAAGGCATCACTGATTACGTTTTCAAAAGAGGTCATTTAGTTGCCTCCTTCCTATATTACTTTCCTAATGTCATGCGGCGGACGGGTGCTGCCGGTGCACTAGTAGTTTCCACATTTTCCTTATAGTTAGGATTAGTGCGACGGCCAGCGGTAGCAGCAGGTTTAACATCTTCTTGAGATAGCTTATTGATTTTCAAGGCAGACATAACATCGAAACCAAGAATATCCTTAATAGCGTTAATCTTATTAAAGTCATTCAAGGGTAGCTTCACCGCGTAGTCCTTAATAAGACTCTTAACGCCTTCTGGTGCAAAATTCAGTGCATCAATAAATTCATCATCGGAACAACTCTGCATCCAGCCAGGAATTTTCTCCTCAGTCAGCCAATATTCGGGCTCAACCTGGACATTAACAATTTCCTCTAGAGCCTCAGCATCATGAACTAGAAGATAGCCCTCAATCAGCTCACGGCCACCTGGTTGAGAAGTCAGTCCCTCAAGCTCAGCGGGAGTAATTTTCTTAGTCTCTTTCGGTGCAAACTCACGCCGCAAACCCATTTCTGGGATATTGTAAATAACAGTACCAAAACTACGATTGGTAACAGCAATCTTATTCTCCATATTTAATTATCTCCTTTTTCTCATTATAATAAAATGGGGAGGGAGTTACCCCTCCCCACAGGAATTAGATGGTAGCCAGCTTGCCCTTCAGATCGGTATCGACATAGGAAGCCATGTTATTAGTAAACATGACGCCAACGCCAACCTTCTGATAGACCTGCATCTCACGGGACCAGTCATCATTCTCGACCTCGCGCATATGAGCAGAACCCTCAAACGCAATCTTGACGGGCTTCTCATTAGAACCAGTAGGCATAACCCAAGCATAGCCAGGATCAATCACCTTAGTGGCATTGGTCTCATCCTCGAAGGACTGAGGCAGCAGAACCACACGAACGCCCTTGTAGCTAGCCAGGAAACCATTGGCCCAATACTGATCGCGCATATTATCAGAAACCCACTTGTGAGCAGGAATCATCTTGGTAGCAAACTCACGAGTAGCATAAATCACAGGGGTACCGTAGGCAGAAACCACAGACACCAGACGATCCATACCAGCCTCATCAAAACCAGCCGCAGAAACACGGTTAGCTGCAGGCAGCTGCTCAATAGAAGACATCAGAGCCTTAGCGATCTCACGCAGAATCAGCTCATCCATACCTTCCAGGACAATGTTTACCAGCTCGGCCCAATCAACACGACCATCCAGGAACTCTTCAAAGCCGATGGCAGCAGCGCCACCGATAGCAGAGGTAGCGACCTCGAAGCTCTTCTCACCCAGAGCAAAGACTTCGTAACGGCCAGCCAGGCCGACCTTGGTAATGAATTGCTTAGCGCGCATCTTACCAGTCTTGCGGATAAACACAGGCTTGGTACTCTGAGCAAAAGTCTGAGTCTCAGCGAAATCAGCATAACGCTGCAGTACCTTCGTAGGCAGAATATCATCCAGCAGAGTCTCAACCAGGGAATAAACCTTGGTCTTATTCTCACGATACAGGTTATAAGTGCCAGCAATCTCATTAAACTGGTCACGCAGAGTATCATTAATAGCGGAAACACTCAGGTTCTCGCCGTTCACAGAGTAGCAAGTAGCCGCGGAGCGATTAGCTTCAGCAGCGGCATTAGCCAGAGCTTTCAGTTGATTCATTTCTAACATAATTCTAATCTCTCCTTTCAATTACTTAATGCGAATCAGCTTGACACCAGGCTGCTCATCAGGCATGGTGTAAACCTTAGCGACCTGCCACACGCACTCGGTAGCAGTAGCACCAGAAGCCTTATCCAAAATGCCCTTAGCATTAGGAGCCAGCTTATCACCAACGGCCAGGGTTTCCTCATCGACCATATTGGTAGTGTAAATGTCACCACCGTTGGTGTTCATAACACGAGGAACCATCACGGTACCCTCAGGCATAGCATCATTAGCGGCATTATACACATAAGCCACATAGTCCTCACGCTTCATAGCGAAGTCCTGATTGGTCTGACGATCCTCATAGACCTTGGGCTCATTAAACACGAGCATCCAGGGGCCCTCACCAGTAAAATTCACAACGCCATTGGCATAGTCGTACTTCACAAACTGACCATTCTCTAGCACTTCAATGGTCTTATCAGCAGGCAGCTGAGCATAGATCTTACCATCCCGACGGGCGGACAGATGGTTAGGTTCTAGTTGTCCATATCCCAGCTTGACGAACTTAGCCTGGCTTAAAGATTTCTTAGCCATTTATATATTTCCTCCTTATAGATTAGTTTTGTGATTTTTCCTTAGCTTTAACGGCACGAATCCACTCTTCCTCGATGCCATCAGAAGCAGAATTTAGGTTATAAGCGGTAGGCGCCGCAGGCTCATTGTCGTTCACAAAACTCACCTTATTGCGAACACAAATCACACTCAGCTTAGCCTCAATATCATCAAGAGAATAAGTATCAATATGATCAATCACATCTTGCTTGTTCTCTTCAGATAACATATAGAACTTATCAATCATAGCTTGCTTTTCCTTGCGGTCAGCGGCCAGCTTGAACTCACGCAGGGTAGTTAACTCTTCCTGCATCGCCTGATGCTCAGTTTCCAGAGCAGAATACTTACTCAGTAGTTCTTGATACTCAACAACATCATCAAGAGAATAAGTGGGTGCGGGAGCGGGGTCTTCCGTAGGAGCAGGCTCTCCCTCCTGCAGAGCATTTTCAGTAGCGGGATTCTCGGTAGGCTCAGTTTCCGGCTCGCTAGTCTGGGGCTCCGCAAGACTGTTTTCAGTCACGGGCGCGGCCACAGGTTCGGCTCTCTTGGCTTCATAAGCAAGAATATCTTCCTCAGAATACTGAGTGGCTGCCGCATTAAATGTTTCTGTCACTTCAACCACTTCATTTGCGGGAACGAACCCATTCTGCTCATCATACTGGAAATCCAGACGGAACAGCTTTAAATTATTACGATCCTGCATAATAGCAAATTTTTGGTCGCCTTCCTCATAAACACCTTTAATGCGGTAATTACCAAGACTCCACATCTTGTCCCAAATGGCATCAAACAGGGAACAACCAATTTCAACAGCATATTCAGTAGGCACTTTGTTTCCTCCTTCTTTTAATACTTCGTGAAGGTCATTGACCATTGAATACATGGTCTTGCGCATCTCCGCGAACTGGTCATCAAGAGAAAACTCAGTTTTGATTTGCGCGCCTTCAAAACAAGGCTCATAATTTTCGCCTAGTATACATAATTTTTCAATTATCGCTTCATTTATAATGAAAAATCTCGCATTAGAATTATCTTGTTTTGTCCAAACTCCTGAAAAATTTTTTTCATCAAACTCTAATGATTGATTATTTCCATTTTCAATAATACGTTGGCACTCTGGATATGCGGTAGTCCATAAGTAACCCTCAGTACAGAGATACTCACGCTCTACCGCATTATCATCCAAAAACTTCTGGAACCAGACCGCCGCATTCAGATCAACAAAACCATATGGCTTAGTTACATCAACAATTGCGAACTCTTTACCATTGACTTCAATTGCTTTATTATGCTGCTCAAAGTCTTCATCATCCTGGTTAAAGTAGCCCACAATTGGACTACCCCTGAGCGTAGGGCCTAGAGTCTCCGCAAGTTCCTTAGTAATAATTGTTTTATTGCGGTTAGGCTCATCGCCCACATAACAAACCTTGATTTTTACCTTAGAAATAAGAGGAGAAATTTCTGTACTCTCAATTAACTCTATGGTAGAATCAAGAGGAACACTAACGTGCATCATTCTCTTTCACTCCTCTCATTTCTGTGCTTCTTCATTAGCTAATGTTTTTTCTGATTTCTTGTCCTCGTCGAGGGCAGGTCTACCAGGTTCTTTCTTGTCATCATTTACAATTTTTTCATTAGCCTCTTTTTGCGAGGTAGTTTTAGAACTCATTGTACTAGACATCATTGGCGGAATCATAATTTCGCTCAACTTCAAGACCTCATTCTCAAAATACATTGTAGCCAAGATAGAAGACTGCGAATGACCAAGCGCAATTTGCGGCAGCAGCTTACCGAAGCCAACTTGCGTTTGCTCTTTATACATCTTTGAAATATCTTTGAAGTTGTAAATAGTTGTGGGTAAAATCTCAATTCTAAATGAGTAATGCCCTTTTCTATCAAACTTCTTAATAACTTTATTTAAGAACGCCTGGAACTGATAAACCAAATCACGAACACTGGCTTCATCATTAATAACAGACTTCTCAAGTGCGGTACTTCCCTCTGTGTTAAACAAGTTTTGAGAAATACCTAAGTTATTATAAACGGTTCTCTCAACTTTTTGCAGTGGGTCAGTAGACGCCACAGTAGTTTTATCCTGTGTATCCACAGTTTCAATGTCTGCGAATGTTGTTAGAACATCAATACCCACCGCACGTTTCAGCATGGCCACCGCATTATTATGGATGTCTCTCGCTTCATCAAGGTCAAAAATTAAATCTCCATTTTTATCAAGTGGAAGTTTCTGTATCAGCACCTTGATTAATTGTTGCATAGTTTTCTTGCGGTCGAGTTCCTACGCGGCGTCAAGATCAATTAGAGAAGGAATTACACTAATGAGAGTTGGAAAATCACTATCATTTAGTGAAAACTTGATCGCCATGCCAGGGTCCAACGCAATCCATCCTACCGTATCACCCGGATAGAGGGGCGGTAACTTATTGTTATTATATTTTACATATGCTTGCTGCACTTCCGTTGGAAATAATTTTAAAACCTTAGCACGGTATTCTGCATTTTTAAAATACGTATCAAAAAACTTTAGGTTTAGTTCAACGATTGGATCAATCCCACTATACAAACGACTGCGGCAATAGTCAGCGGGAAGTTGTTGGAATGAGAATTTATCTCCCCAATCTAGCCAGATACCATAATAAACGCCTTGACGAATTGCTTTAAGAGCAATATTTCCAAGTGTGCGTTTGACCTCAGAATTATCAAAATAGTTTAATACTTTAGCCACATCTGGAAGTAGTTTAGATTCAGCTTTACTACCCTTCCAGCTAATTCCTTCATAGAATGGAGTTATGTACCAATCATATTTATATAAAATAGCTAATAGCTAGCAAGCTCTACGATAAATACCATTTGAATTATAATAGAAATCAGAAATTTTACGCATCTCTGAAACATTGCTCTATGAGATTTGCGTCAGAACGTATTTCTTATCTCCATAGTTGCTGTTTACTTGCTTGTAAGAATTAAAATCAATTACTGCATTATCAATATCTTTTAACCCAGCCCGCAATTTAGCATATTCTATATAGGCATCATAGTCAGAAGAAGTATCTTTACCGTATTTATCAAGATATTCTGTTCTTGTCATAAAACCTGATTGCGGACTCGTTAAATCAAATCCTCTGCTATGAATTTCTTCTTGCCGTCCCAAGATTTCACCTCCTGTCTGCATCAGTATCCTGCTTTCTGCATGATATAATTGTAATTAATAAAGGCCTCGTCAGAATATGGAATCTCCACTAATGTTATACCATGCTCCATGCAAAATCTACGCTTTAAATTATCGTTATACTGTTGTTGATAGAGGCCTCTAGATCCCCCGAACTTTGATTTAGCCTGATAATGCTAGATACCCTGATATTCAATCAAGAAATCTAGATTACCCGAATCATCGAAGACCGCAAAATCAAAGCTATCGAAGAGGACGTCCACTTGGGGCATTTAAGCCTGGGAATGAGTATTCCTCTTGAAATGGAATTTCATTCTTCACTAAAATTTCTTCAATTTTAATTTCACCACGCGACGCTCTCATATAAGCCTCACCTCCAGTCAATATATCTTCTCATAATATTTGAAAATTAGGGCAATAAGTTTATTTACTTTTGCCCTAACTTCCCAAAAAAATTTTAAGTCATAAACATTGCATCTGCAATATTAAATTTCTTTTTACGTTTTTTATCCTCTTCTTCAACACGAATATAATACAATGCGTATTCAGCAGATGAAAAGGTATCTTTAGGAATACCTCTATTAACTTGTTTGAGAATAATATTAGTGCCAGTATTCTCTTCTCGCAAGTTAAGCATTTCAGACCGCAAAACTGAGGTAA
>ULIZ01022448.1_pt1 | contig 36591 bp, 29 predicted proteins | sample 1950601 | NCBI WGS metagenome assembly ULIZ01 (sample SAMEA4835456, study PRJEB28245) | human gut metagenome | biome: gut microbiome; material: fecal sample | place: Denmark | collected 2008 | reverse complement strand
TATATTTATTCTTATTTCGAACTCACGTTAAGTAATATCATACTAAAAATATACAACTTCGTATTCATAGCTATTGGGAGTAACGGTAAATATTAGATAGTTACGGTGAGCCATACAGTCGGCTCCATAATAAACGGTTCCATCGTTATAGAGTTCATCTACTTGCAACCTATGGTCGTGTCCATTGATGCAAAACATAAGCTGCGGCAATAAGCGTATGTAGTGCTCAAACGCCTTAGCCACGTTATTGTTGAACTGATCGCTGTACGGACGGGCGTGCATGCAGACTATCGTACGGTCGAACTTATCGGCATTAGCGGTAAGTTGCTCTTCTATATAGTCAAAGTTGGGCACCGCCGCCAGAAAATCGTACTCTGTGGCGTTGGTGTTAAGGCATACAAACTTTATACGCGAAGCGATGAAGCTGAAATCGAGGTCACCGTAAATGCGAGAAAAAGTCTCATCGCCCGTACCCAAGAAATCATGATTTCCGATAAGGGCAACGTACGGCACACGCAAATCGAAAAGCACATCGCGCTGCCACATAAACTCCTTGGTAGTACCGCAGTCGGTAAGGTCTCCCCCATGAATCACGAAATCAATATTCGGATTGGCGTTGATACTCGCCACAGCGTCCTTGGTTTCAGAATACCACCCGTGTGAATCGCTTATCACGGCAAAACACAGTGTACTCTTGTCCTTGCATTTCTCTTCTATAAGCTTAATGTTTTTGGCGTTTATATCAGTCTCGCCCTTTATCCTGACATCGTAGGGATGATAGTCGAACCAACGCTCACAACTGGTAAAAAGCAGCATGAGCATCAATGCATACATATATTTCATATCGTTTTCTACTTAAAATTATACTGCAAATAAAGCTTTTTAAAACCAAATAAGGCGAATAGTACCACCAGAACGAACTTCTTTTCCGAAAAATCGGACAGAAAAAAGAAAAAACAAGAGGGAGCGTTACCCGTTATTCTCATTTTTCTGACTACTTTTGTATATTTAATCCGCATATATCATATATAGCACATGGAACAATTCAGCTCAATGATTGCGGCAGCCATGAAACTGCCCGTTCATCGCATCGACAATACACTGAAGCTTCTGGAAGGAGGAGCTACAATACCGTTTATAAGCCGATATAGAAAGGAAGCCACAGGCGGACTGGATGAGGTGCAGATAGACGAAATAAAGAACCGACACGACAAGCTATGCGAGGTAGCCAAACGTAAGGAGACTATCTTATCGACTATAGAAGAGCAGGGAAAGCTGACCGACGAGCTACGCCAACGCATAGAGAACAGTTGGGATAGCACAGAGATAGAAGACATATACCTGCCATTCAAACCTAAGCGTAAGACTCGTGCCGAGGCTGCACGCCAAAAGGGACTGGAGCCACTGGCAACAATAATAATGATGCAGCGCGAAAGAAACCTGGAGGCTCGCGCGCAGCAATTCGTGAAAGGCGAAGTGAAAGATGTGGAAGATGCGCTGAAAGGTGCCAGAGACATCATAGCGGAGCAAATTAACGAAGACGAGAGCGCACGAAACCTGATACGCGGTCGATTCGCACGTCAGGCTATAATCTCGGCAAAGGTAGTGAAAGGAAAAGAGAAAGAAGAAAGCGCACTAAAGTATCGCGACTATTTTGATCATAGCGAGGCTCTGAAGCGATGCTCTTCGCACCGACTGCTTGCTCTGCGCCGAGGCGAGGCTGACGGTATTCTGAAAGTAAGCATCACTCCGGCAGATGAAGAAGAATGCGTAGACAGTCTTGACAGACGATTAGTGCGTGGCACTGGGGAATGCTCGGATCAGATGTCGGCAGCCGTATCCGATGCCTACAAGCGTCTGCTTAAGCCTGCCATAGAGACTGAATTCGCGGCATCGAGCAAGCTGCAGGCCGATGAGGAGGCTATACGTGTGTTCGCCCAGAACCTGCGCCAGCTGTTGTTGGCTCCGCCGTTGGGGCAGAAGCGTGTGCTTGGTATCGACCCAGGTTTCCGTACCGGATGTAAAGTAGTTTGCCTCGACGCTCAAGGTGCGTTGTTGCATAACGAAACCATATATCCGCATCCTCCTAAATCGGAGAAGGTGGCGGCTGCCCGTAAACTGCAAAAGTTGGTAGAGCAATATAACATAGAGGCAATAGCTATAGGAAACGGAACTGCAAGCAGAGAAACGGAGCAGTTCGTTACCTCACAAAGATATGATCATGAAATAAAGGTTTTCGTGGTAAGCGAAGACGGAGCTTCAATCTACTCGGCATCAAAGACCGCACGCGATGAGTTCCCTGATTACGACGTGACAGTGCGCGGAGCCGTATCTATAGGACGACGACTGATGGACCCGCTGGCAGAGTTGGTGAAGATAGACGCCAAGTCGATAGGTGTGGGACAATATCAGCACGATGTAGACCAAGCTAAACTGAAAGCGGCACTAGACCAGACGGTAGAGAGTTGCGTAAATAAAGTAGGCGTAAACGTGAACACCGCCAGCAAGCATCTGCTGACGTATGTATCGGGACTGGGCCCTACCCTTGCGCAGAATATAGTGGACTACCGCACAGCCAACGGTCCGTTCGGCTCAAGACGAGAGCTGCTGAAAGTGCCACGCATGGGAGCCAAGGCATACGAGCAATGTGCCGGATTCCTTCGCATACCGGGGGCAGAGAACCCATTAGACAACTCGGCGGTGCATCCTGAAAGCTACGCGATAGTAGAGCGCATGGCCAAAGACCTGAAGTGCACGGTAGACGAGCTGATAAAGAACCAAGAGTTGCGTAAGAAGATTGACCCTAAGAAATATATAACCGAAACTATAGGTATGCCTACGCTAACAGATATACTGAACGAGCTTGAAAAGCCCGGCAGAGACCCTCGCCAACAGATTAAGGCTTTTGAGTTCGACAAGAACGTGCGCAGCATAGACGATCTGCAGGTGGGCATGGAACTTCCGGGCATAGTGACAAACATAACTAACTTCGGTTGCTTTGTTGATATAGGTATAAAGGAAAACGGACTGGTGCACGTATCGCAACTGGCCGACCAATACGTAAGCGACCCCACTACAATAGTAAGCATACATCAGCATGTGCGTGTACGCATACTAAGTGTGGACACCGAACGCAAGCGCATTCAGCTCACCATGAAGGGATTATAACAATAGTACATACACAATAAAAATACATATACATGGAATCTAACGAAAAGACAGGTTGGTTTGTTTTCAACAACGGACAGGTACTAATAGAAAAGCAACCCGACGGTTATCATATACCCTACAGCGTGGAGCCTCCTACCGAGGTTCCGGTGGGTAGCGCCATACATACAATAGGCGAGATTAACGGACTCCCGGCAAAGACATACGCCATATTTAATCCGGTAGCAGGAAACGAAGAATCGCCGCGCATGATGAAAGACCTGCGTGCATCGTTCGACGTGCTGCCGTTTGAGGAATACAACAGAGCCGGCAAGGCATCGCAGATACTAAACTGGGACAAGAATAGCCGCTACTGCCCCATGTGCGGAGTGCCTACCGTTCAGGTAAGTCCCATAGCCAAGCGGTGTCCCGAGTGCCGACAGGAGTTCTACCCTCGCATCTCTCCGGCCATCATAGTACTTATAAAGAAAGGTGATGAGATTCTGTTGGTTCACGCACGCAATTTCAGAGGAACATTCAACGGACTTGTAGCCGGATTCCTTGAGCCAGGAGAGACTCTGGAAGAGTGCGTGCACCGCGAAGTGATGGAAGAAACAGGACTGCGCATAAAGAATCTGCGCTACTTTGGCAGTCAGCCGTGGCCCTACCCAAGCGGCATAATGGTAGGCTATTGGGCTGAATACGAAAGCGGCACCATAAAATTGCAGAACGAAGAATTGAGCGCAGGAGCCTTCTACGGACGAGACAATTTGCCCGAGATTCCAAAGAAGCTTAGCATAGCACGGAAATTGATAGACGCATGGCTAAATAACGAGATATGAAACGATACTTACAAGCCGCTATCAAGCTTATAAGACAAGCGGGCGGCTACATAGCTGACAAGCTGAAGCGGGGTTATGATTGGTATACCCGATTGTTCAAACGTTTGCCTTGGTACGGACGTACAGGAATGGTTTTCGGTACGGCGGTAGCGGCTCTCATCGTGCTGCTGGGTCTTATCGACATGAATTTCTTATGGCTGTTCGGTAAATCGCCCAGTATGTTTAATGTGAAAGCACCGATACAGCACGTGGCATCTGAAATATACAGTGCCGACGGAAAACTGATAGGCAAATATTACTCTGAAAACCGCACGCCGGTAGAATACAAAGATATATCGCCCATCCTGATAAAGACTTTGGTTTACACAGAAGATGAGCGGTTCTACCATCACTTCGGCATCGACTTTGAAGGCGTTTTCGCCGCAGCCAAAGATTTCGTTACGCATGGCGATGCGCGAGGAGCGAGTACCATTACGCAACAGTTGGTGAAGAATCTGTTTAAAGTACGCTCACAATACTCTACGGGACTTATGGGGCATATTCCGGGAGTGAAGCTACTTATAATGAAAGCTAAGGAGTGGATTACCGCCGTAAAGATAGAGATGCTGTACAGCAAAGAGGAAATCCTGACTATGTATTTCAATACGGTAGACTTCGGAAGCAACGCTTTCGGTATCAAGACGGCTTGCCACACTTATTTCAATACCACCCCCGACCGTATAACGGTGGAGCAGGCCGCCACGCTTATCGGACTGCTGAAAGCTACTACTTACTACAATCCGCGCATCAATCCCAAGAACAGTCTGTTCCGACGGAATGTAGTACTGGGCAAGCTTTACGAACATCGCTTTATAAATAAGAATCAGCTCGACTCCATCAGACAACTGCCTATAACGCTGAAATTCAAACAAGAGAATTATTACACCGGAAACGCTCTGTATTTCCGCGAAGCCGTGGCTGCATCACTCAAAGAATGGTGTAACGAGAACGATATAAATCTCTACTCTGACGGACTGAAAATATATACCACCATAGACAGCCGTATGCAGCAATATGCCGAAAAGGCGGTAAGTAAGCAGATGAAGGACGTACAGATAAAGTTCGACAGACACTGGGCCAACCAGAATCCGTGGCGCAATAAAAACGGTGAGGAAATAGCCGGATTCATAGAAGAGCTGGCAGAGCGTACGCCTCATTATCATTACCTGAAACATCGATTTGGCGAAGAGACGGATTCCATCAAGTTCTATCTTAACGAGCCTCATCGATGCAAAGTGTTTACTTACGACGATGGCGTAAAAGATACTACCTTCAGTACCATGGACTCCATTAGATATATGGAGCGTTTCATGCACTGCGGATTCGTGGCAATCGACCCTCACAACGGCAACGTAAAGGCGTGGGTGGGCGATATCGATTTCCAGTCATGGAAGTACGACAAAGTTCTATCCAAACGTCAGCCGGGATCTACTTTCAAGCTTTTCGTTTATTCGGAAGCAATGAATCAGGGACTCTCGCCATGCGACTTGCGGGTGGACCAGAATATACCGTGGGAGGTAATGGACCACGGAGAGAAGAAATTGTGGTTGCCGCACAATGCCAACGGAGGCGCAACACTCGACACTATGTCGCTGAAAATGGCTTTCGCACAGTCGGTAAATACCATCGCTGCCAACGTAGCACACGAGGTAGGCATAGACAAGATAGTACGTACAGCTAAGGCGATGGGCATAAAAACACCGCTTGAAGCTACCCCTGCCCTCAGCCTTGGAGCATCCGACGTATCGCTGCTTGAGTTGGTATCGGCATACGGAACGGTAGTAAACGACGGAACAGCCATCGACCCCATATTAGTAACGTGCATAAAAGACCAAAAAGGCAAGATTATATATGAAGCCAAACCGAAAACAACCGAGGCTCTACCCTACGCCAGCGCATACCTGATGCAGCAGATGCTGCGCGGAGGTCTGACATGCCCCGGAGGTACATCGCAAGCCTTATGGCGATTCAGGATATTCGACAAGGGAACGGAGTTCGGCGGTAAGACAGGGACATCGTCTAATCATTCGGACGCATGGTTTGTAGGTGTAAGCCCGAATCTGGTAGGAGGCGCATGGGTAGGCGGAGAATATAGAAGCATACACTTCCGCACGGGAGAGTTGGGACAAGGAAGTCGCACGGCACTGCCTGTATTCGGATATTTCATGGAGCAAGTGCTGGCCGACCCTAAGTTGGCTCCTTTATATATAGCCAAGTTCGGCAACCCGAAAGAGAAACTCGACCGACAGTGGGACTGCAATACCTATATGCCTCACTATAGCGACAGCGACTCCTTATCTATATTCTTATCGGACAGCCTTACACTGAACAATGCCGAAGCCGAAATAGACATAGAGAAACTTCTGAAAGAATAAAGACAACCGTATATATAATTATATATATTTGCAGAAAAGGGAGGAATTATGAAAAGACTGATTATAGGAACATTAGCCGTATCGATGCTTTGCAGCGGATGCGCCACAAGCGGATATGGAGGAGCCAACGCTGTCTTTGCCGGAGCCGCTATAGGAAACAATATCGGCAGTGCCATAGGAGGCATTATAGGCGAGGATCGTGGAGGATGGAGAGGCAGTTACAGAGGCTCTGCCATCGGTTCATTGGTAGGAACCATAGCTGGCGCTGCCATTGGAGGGGTAATAAGCAACGCTTCGCAACCAAAAGGACATCAGGATGAAGAATACGGGTATCCTGTAGAAAGCCAAGGCGGAAGCTATTATCCGGATGAGGCTCCGGCTCAAAGAAATTATGCGCCAAGCCAATCGACCGGCATAGAGAACCTGAGCATACATAACATACGCTTCATAGACGATACGCGCGACCATGTGATTGAGTCGGGCGAAAGCAGCCGCGTTATCTTCGAGATAATAAACAACAGCGACAATACGGTGTATGGCATAGTACCCGTAGTTAAGACTGATATGAAAAAGGTGTATGTATCGTCTTCTATCATGGTAGAGCAGATATTGCCGCACAATGGCATAAAGTACACCGCAAATATAAAAGCCGGAAAACGGATTAAGGAAGACAAGATTACTATCCACATAGCCGTGGCCGACGAAAACGGACAAGAATACGACTGGCAGGAATTCAGTCTGCCTACACGCCGATAACACGCAAAAAAAAATCTCCCGCATCATGCAGAACAACCTGACGCGAGAGATTTTTTTTCGTGCAAGATTTCTCATGCACTTCTTAGGCATATTTGATTATTTGCTATCGCCATACATGCGGGCACGCATTTCCTTGATATGATCTGAAGTGATATACTCATCATACTCCATCATCTTGTCGATAATGCCGTTAGGTGTCAACTCGATAATGCGGTTTGCCACAGTTTCGATGAACTCGTGGTCGTGTGAAGAGAAGAGCACATTACCCTTATAAGTCTTAAGGTTATTGTTGAATGCCTGAATAGACTCCAAGTCCAAGTGGTTGGTAGGAGTATCAAGAATCAAACAGTTAGCGTTACGCAACTGCATACGTGCAATCATACAGCGCATCTTCTCACCTCCAGAAAGCACATCTACTTTCTTCAACACCTCTTCACCAGAGAAAAGCATACGTCCCAAGAAGCCCTTCATATATACTTCGTTGCCTTCGCCGTACTGACTCAACCAGTCAACCAAGTTAAGGTCGCAATTGAAATAGTCAGTATTATCGAGCGGCAAGTAAGCTGTAGTAATAGTAACACCCCAGTTGAAGTGACCTGCCTGCGCCTTGCGGTTTCCGTTCAGAATCTCGAACAAAGCAGTCATGGCACGAGGGTCGCGGCTCAAGAACACAATCTTATCGCCCTTCTCAACGTTGAAGTTAACATCGCTGAATAATACATTTCCGTCTTCCGACTCAGCTCTCAATCCAGAAACCTCAAGAATCTGATTACCCGGTTCGCGTTCCATCTGGAAAATGATACCTGGATATTTACGTGAAGAAGGCTTGATTTCGTCTACATTCAGTTTCTCAAGCATCTTCTTACGGCTGGTAGTCTGCTTAGACTTAGCCACATTGGCAGAGAAACGACGGATAAACTCTTCCAACTCTTTCTTCTTTTCCTCAGCCTTAGCCTTCTGGTTCTGCTGCTGACGAAGAGCCAACTGACTTGACTCGTACCAGAAGCTATAGTTACCGGCAAACAAGTTAACCTTTCCGAAGTCGATATCGACTGTGTGTGTACAAACGCTATCGAGGAAGTGACGGTCGTGACTTACAACCAACACTGTATGTTCAAAATTCGACAAATACTCTTCGAGCCATGTCACGGTATCCATATCAAGGTCGTTGGTCGGCTCATCGAGCAACAAGTTATCCGGGTTACCGAACAAAGCCTGCGCCAACATGACACGCACCTTTTCCTTACCGCTCAGGTCGCCCATCAGCGAGTAATGCTTATCTTCCTTAATACCCAATCCGCTCAACAGAATGGCAGCGTCGCTTTCAGCGTTCCATCCTTCCAGTTCGGCAAAACGTTCTTCCAACTCGGCAGCCTTGATACCGTCTTCGTCTGTGAAATCAGCCTTTGCATACAGAGCGTCGCGCTGCTTCATGATATCCCACAGAATAGTGTGACCCATAAGTACCGTATCGAGCACTGTATAAGCGTCGAACTTAAAGTGGTCCTGGCTCAACACAGAAAGACGTTCGCCCGGTCCAAGTGTAACACTTCCCTTTGTAGGGTCGAGTTCGCCCGAAATTACTTTCAAGAAAGTAGACTTACCGGCTCCGTTCGCTCCGATTACACCATAGATATTTCCGTTTGTGAATTTCATATTCACATCATTATATAATACACGCTTTCCAAATTGAACTGCTACGTTTGATACTGTAATCATTACTTTTCTTTCTGTTTTATATATTTATTTTCAGCCACAAAGGTACATAAAAATACGAAGATAAGAACAAGTTGTAGGCAAGATTATGGCGAAACCGCACTGACAAGGCTGTAGATGTGACAAAAATTCATTAATTTTGCAGCCTCATCGATATAAAATAGCTTAGGCACGGTATTTGTAGATGAGAGCGATAAAAACGAAATAAAAATAAAAACTATATAATTATGAGCAATAAAAATCATAATCACGAAGAAGAGCTGAAGCATCAGAACGCTGAAGCAAACATGCAGGAAGAAGTTCAGCATGAAGAAGAGCAGAACGCAAACGACAATGTTCAGACATTAGAAGAACAATTGCAGAATGAGCTGGAAGCTGCAAAAAAAGAAAACGAAGCGTTGAAAGATAAGTATCTGCGTCTTTCGGCAGAATTCGACAATTTCCGTAAACGTACAATGAAGGAAAAAGCTGAACTCATTAAGAATGGCGGAGAAAAGGCTATCACTTCTATTCTTCCTATCCTAGACGACTTGGAACGTGCATTGCAGAACATGGAGAAATGGGACGATGTGAAGGCTATGCACGAAGGTATCGACCTGATTTACCAGAAGTTCCTGAAAGGCTTGTCACAGCAGGGTCTTGAAAAGATGGAACCGGTAGGCGAAAACTTCGACACCGACTTCCACGAAGCCGTAGCGTTGATTCCGGCTCCGGAAGAATCGCAGAAAGGAAAGGTTCTGGACTGCGTGCAGACAGGCTATAAACTGAACGACAAAGTAATACGTCACGCCAAGGTGGTTGTGGCTCAATAACAACATCACCTCAAACACACGAAAGGATACACATATATGGCAAAAAGAGACTATTACGAGGTTTTAGGCGTCGACAAATCGGCCTCGGCAGACGCAATTAAGAAAGCATATCGTAAAAAAGCTATCCAATATCACCCAGACCGCAATCCGGGAGACAAGGAAGCTGAAGAAAAATTTAAGGAAGCTGCAGAGGCTTATGAAGTTCTGAGTAATCCTGACAAGAAGGCAAGATACGACCAGTTCGGATTTGCAGGAGTAGACGGAGCCGCTGGTGGTGCTGGTGGATTCGGCGGATTCGGTGGACAGGGTATGTCTATGGATGATATCTTCTCAATGTTCGGTGATATATTTGGCGGACACGGAGGAGGTTTCAGCGGATTCGGAGGCGGAGGCGCTCAGCCACGTCAGCGTAAGTTCAGAGGTTCGGACCTTAGAGTAAAAGTCAAATTGACACTGAAGGAAATCTCTACCGGAGTAGAGAAGAAATTCAAGGTCAAGAAATATGTGGAGTGTCCGCACTGTCACGGAAGTGGCGCAGAAGGAACCGGAGGCGTGGAAACATGTCCTACTTGTCACGGAACAGGTAGCGTAACTCGCACCCAGCAGAGTATCTTCGGCATCATGCAGACTCAGACTGTATGTCCGCAGTGTGGTGGCGAAGGTAAAATCATCAAGAATAAGTGTAAGGAGTGTGGTGGCGACGGCGTAGTTTATGCCGATGAGGTAGTAACAGTGAAAATACCTGCAGGTGTAGCCGAAGGTATGCAGGTTACCATCAACGGTAAAGGTAACGCTGGAAAGCACAACGGAGTACCGGGCGACTTGCTTGTAGTAATTGAAGAAGAAAAGCATCCGGAATTGATACGCGACGAAAGCGATTTGATTTACAACTTGCTGCTTAGCGTGCCGACTGCCGCATTGGGTGGCTCGGTAGAAATACCTACCATAGACGGTAAAGCGAAAATTAAAATCGAGCCGGGAACACAGCCGGGCAAGGTACTTCGCCTGAGAGGAAAGGGATTGCCTAACATCAACAGCTACGGATATAGCACAGGCACAGGCGACTTGCTGGTACACATCAGTGTATATATCCCCGAAACTCTGACAAAGGAAGAGAAACAAGCCCTCGAAAAATGGCAAGCATCAGAAAGCTTCCAGCCTAACATGTCGTTAAAGGAAAAGATATTTAAGAAATTCAGAAGTCTGTTCGACTAAAAACTGACTTTCGCAGAACATAAAAAGTCCGCTGCAACGGGAGAAGCCCTCACCAACGCAGCGGACTTTTTTTTGTTTTTTACGCCACACTTTAACGATATTGACATAAAACTTATATTTCTTTATGAAAACAGAACACCTCAGACCGAAAAGAATGCTTAACTTTGTCTTAACAAAACAAACATCACTATGAAATATATAATATTGTCGATACTGAGCTGCTGGTTGCTGGCTATTCCCGCTAAGGCTCAGACATCGGAAGATACCAAGGACATAGCTCCTACCCTTCCGGCAGACAGCATGACTTTATCGGTGCCGTATCCGCAGTTTAACATGATCGGCATCTCTCCGCTCGGTTACGGATACGCCAACTGGGAACTGCATAAAGGGCTAAATGCTTCATTCGGCATGAACGTCACCTTCAGTCCAAGCAAATACGCACCATCGGGAGTAGGATTCGGACAAGATGCCACCTTTCTTTATGTGCAACCACTGAGCAAACGCCTCAGCGTGGCAGGCGGACTGTATGCTTCTAACATGAATTGGGGATATTATAACCATCGCAACGTTGGCATAACCGGCATAGCTGGCTATCAGCTTACAGAAAGAATTAGTCTGTACGCCTACGGAAACAAGAACCTTACCCCCGACTATAGAAACGGCTACCCCTATCCGCTGCATTATTTCGATGCCGACAAGATAGGCGGTATGGTGAACTTCAAATTGGGCAACGCCGCATCTTTCAGCGTTGGCGTGGAGAGAATATCTTATCCGACACGATAACAATGAATTAACGGGCATCTTTTATAGAACAAAAATACGACAAGAAATGAATTACAAAGAAACTATAACCTACTTATTCAACAGTGCACCACTGTTTCAGCAAGTAGGTAAAGACGCATATAAAGAAGGGTTGGACAATACCCTTACACTCGACGAACACTTCGGACATCCACACCGCAACTTCCGCACCATACATGTGGCAGGAACCAACGGAAAAGGCTCATGCTCGCATACTTTGGCAGCTATACTGCAATCGGCAGGCTATAAGACAGGGCTTTACACATCACCGCATCTGGTAGATTTCAGAGAGCGCATACGCGTGAACGGCAAGCCTGTGTCAGAAGAATTCGTAATAGATTTCGTGGAAAAGAACAGAGCATTCTTCGAACCACTTCACCCATCGTTTTTCGAGTTGACCACCGCTATGGCGTTCTTATACTTCGCACAAGAAAAAGTCGACGTAGCCATTATTGAAGTCGGCTTAGGCGGACGCCTGGACTGCACGAACATAATACAGCCCGATATGAGCGTAATCACCAATATCAGTTTCGACCATGTACAATTCTTGGGAGATACGCTGGCTAAGATAGCATCAGAGAAAGCCGGAATCATAAAGAAAGGCACTCCTGTAGTAATAGGAGAAGCCAACCAGGAAACTCGCCCCGTATTCGAAGCCAAAGCCTTGGCAGAGCAAGCCCCCATTGTATTTGCCGAAGATGAACATCTGCTGAAATCGGACACTCATACCCCCGACGGAGGTTTTATGTACGAAAACGAAGAATATCCTCAACTGAAAGGAGAGTTAGGAGGCATGTGTCAGGAAAAGAATACCAACACACTGCTCTCTGCACTGCGCATACTGAAAAAAGCTGGCTACAACATCAGCGACAATAACGTAAGAGAAGGATTCGCCCATGTATGCGAGCTAACAGGACTGCAAGGCAGATGGCAGAAACTACAATCGGAACCTACACTGATATGCGACACCGGCCATAACATAGGCGGCATACAGTATATCGTAAAGCAACTCGCCCAGCAGACCTACAAACACCTGCACATAGTAATGGGAATGGTGAACGATAAAGACATCAGCGGTGTATTGCGCCTCTTGCCAACAGATGCCATCTATTATTTTACCCAAGCCAGCGTGAAAAGAGCGTTGCCGGCAGAAAAAGTACAAGAGCTTGCCGCCACAGACGGACTGAAAGGTCAATGCTACCCAAGTGTAGGAATTGCTGTACGCGCAGCACTCGAAAACGCAGAGAAAGACGACCTTATATTTGTGGGAGGAAGCAGTTTCATTGTGGCCGATTTACTTTCAGAAAAAGAAAACGGTTCTTTTTCTTGTAAATCTTAAATTAAAGATATTTATTTGCATAATATTTTTTTGGTAAACCTATCATAAAAAAACTATTAAAAATATGAATAACACATATAATACCGATGAAAACAAATGCGGATTGAAGAAATCCGATTTTGTAAAGACAGTAGACGGAAAAAACACTGAACTCTTTATCCTGAAAAACAATACAGGTGCCGAGATTGCTGTTACAAACTATGGCGGGGCGGTTTTGGCTGCCATGATGCCAGATAGAAACGGCAACTATGCCAGCGTAATTCAGGGACATGATTCAATAGACCATGTAATTAACAGCCACGAACCATTCTTAAGCACACTTGTAGGACGCTATGGCAACCGTATAGCAAAAGGAAAATTCACTTTAGACGGAAAAGAATATACCTTGGCTATCAACAACGGACCCAACTCACTGCACGGAGGACCTACAGGTTTCCACTCTAGAGTATGGGACGCTGAACAGACAGCAGCCAACCAAGTAACACTGAAATATCTTTCGAAAGACGGAGAAGAAGGTTTCCCTGGCAATCTAAGCGTAGAAGTTACCTATTCTCTGAGCGACGAAAACGAATTCAAAATTGAATATAAAGCTACAACCGATAAGAAAACAATCGTAAATCTAACACATCACGCATTCTTCAGCCTCTCTGGTCTTGAAAATCCTACCAAGAGCGTAGAAAACAATATCCTTACAATTAATGCAGACTTCTTTACTCCGATGGACGAAGTATCTATCACTACCGGAGAAATCCTGAAAGTAGAAGATACTCCGATGGACTTCCGTACCCCCCATACAGTAGGCAGCCGCATTAACGACCCGTTCCAGCAATTGGTATTCGGTGCCGGATATGACCACTGCTATGTACTGAACAAGAAAGAAGTAGGCGAATTGAGTTTCGCCGCTAAATGCGTAGAACCCGAAAGCGGACGTACACTGGAAGTTTACACTACCGAACCGGGAGTACAGATCTACACAGCCAACTGGCACAACGGTTTCGAAGGATGGCACGGAGCAACATTCCCTGCACGCAGCGCTATCTGCTTTGAAGCACAACACTTTCCCGATACTCCAAACAAACCACACTTCCCATCTGCAGTGCTGAATCCGGGAGAAACTTATACACAAACCACAGTCTATAAGTTCGGAGTAGAATAATACCGAATATTAATTAACCACATTAAATAATATCAAAAAACACTTTTATAACATTATGGAACAACAAAAGAAACAATGGGGAGCGATTATTGTAATGATTGCCCTGTTTGCCATGATTGCCTTCGTGACAAATCTCTGTTCACCGATGGCCGTAATCGTAAAGAATGACTTCGGCGCAAGCAACGTATTAGCACAAATCGGTAACTATGGAAACTTTATCGCATATCTTATTATGGGTATACCTGCAGGTATGATCATCGCTAAGGTTGGATATAAGAAAACAGCACTTATCGGTTTGATTATCGGTATCATCGGTATTTTGATTCAGTGGGCATCTGGCCACGTAGGAAAAGAAAGCGCATTCGCCGTATATTTGATTGGTGCATTCATCAGCGGTTTCACTATGTGTATCCTTAACTGTGTAGTAAACCCTATGCTTAACCTCCTTGGTGGTGGCGGTAACAAAGGTAACCAGCTTATCCAGATTGGTGGTGTATTCAACTCATCTGCAGCTGTTGCCGTTTACATCCTTATGGGTGCTCTTATCGGCGACGCTACAAAGGCTCACATTGCCGACGCTACTCCTGCCTTGATGATCGCATTGGCTATCTTCGTAATAGCATTCATCGTAATCTGCTTCACTAAGATTGACGAACCAGAACAAGCTCCTGTTGATACATCTCTTATCAAGGGCGCATTGAGCTACCGTCACTTCGTACTCGGTATCATCGGTATCTTCTTGTACATGGGCGTTGAAGTAGGTACTCCTACATACATCCTTCAGTATCTTACTTCTGAAGAAGGTGGCAGCATGGCAGCTTCTACAGTAGGTCTTATCGTAGCCGTTTACTGGTTGATGATGCTTGTAGGCCGTTTCATCGGTGGTGCTATCGGTGCTAGCGTAAGTAGCCGCACTCAGATTACAGTAGTAAGTACAGCTACATTGATATTGGTTCTCTTCGGTATGTTCGCTCCTACAGACATCAAGGTAAACGTTCCGGCTATCGACTGGGGAACTCTTACTATGGGATGGGAAACAGTGCCTGTTGGTATCTTCGCATTCCTTCTTGTAGGTCTTTGCACATCAGTAATGTGGGGAGGTATCTTCAATATGGCAGTAGAAGGACTTGGTAAATATACAGCTATCGCATCTGGTATCTTCATGACAATGGTATTCGGTTGCGCTGTAATGGTAGCTATCCAGGGTCTTGTAGCTGATATGACTGGCGACTATATGGCTTCTTATTGGGTAGTTGTATTCTGCGCCGCATACATTTTGTTCTACGCATTGGTAGGATCAAAAGTTAAGAAATAAATAAGCATGACTTAACCTCATGCTTTCAGAATATGAGATTGATAAAACTTTATCATTAACTTAAACTTATACTATCATGGATATAGAAAACGTAAGAAGCCGTTTTATTAAACACTTCGATGGAACTACAGGTTTCATTTATACATCTCCGGGACGTATTAACTTGATTGGCGAACATACCGACTACAATGGTGGATTTGTATTCCCCGGTGCAGTAGATAAAGGTATCATGGCCGAAATCAAACCTAACGGAAAAGATAAGGTATGCGCTTATTCTATCGACCTGAAAGACTACGTAGAATTTGGATTGAACGAAGAAGATGCTCCTAAAGCTAGTTGGGCACGTTATATATTCGGTGTATGCCGTGAAATGATTAAGCGCGGTGTAGAAGTAAAAGGATTCAATACTGCATTTGCAGGCGATGTGCCTCTGGGGGCAGGTATGTCATCATCGGCAGCTTTGGAATCTACATTTGCTTACGCCTTGAACGATTTGTTCGGTGAAAATAAAGTCGACAAGTTCGAATTGGCTAAGGTAGGTCAGGCTACAGAACACAACTACTGCGGCGTTAACTGCGGTATCATGGACCAGTTTGCTTCTGTATTCGGTAAAGAAGGTAACTTGATCCGTCTTGACTGCCGTTCTTTGGAATACCAATACTTCCCGTTCCGTCCTAATGGCTACCGTTTGGTTTTGGTAGACTCTGTAGTTAAACACGAATTGGCTTCTTCAGCATATAACAAACGTCGTCAGAGCTGCGAAAACGTAGTTGCTGCTATCCAGAAGAACCATCAGCACGTAGAATTCTTGCGCGACTGCAACATGGAAATGTTGAACGAAGTGAAAGAAGTAGTATCTGAAGAAGACTACAAACGCGCAGAATACGTAATCGAAGAAATACAGCGAGTACTCGACGTATGCGACGCTTTGGAACGCGACGACTACGAAACTGTAGGTCAGAAGATGTACGAAACTCACTACGGCATGAGCAAGTTGTATGAAGTAAGCTGCGAAGAACTCGACTTCTTGAACGATATCGCATTCGACTGCGGCGTAACTGGTTCACGTGTAATGGGTGGCGGTTTCGGAGGCTGTACAATCAACTTGGTTAAGAACGAGCTTTACGATACATTCATCACTACTGCAAAAGAAAAATTCAAAGCAAAATTCGGTCGCAGCCCGAAGGTATACGATGTAGTAATCAGCGACGGTTCACACAAAGTATGCTAAAATAAAAACATAACATAAACCGAAAGGCAGGCACGGACCGTAAGTCCAAGTGTCTGCCTTTTTTGTTTTAATAAATCCTCAAGAAAAGCATAAAACCATGAAACGATACTGCCAGACATTAGAGCTTTATAACGACCCGGAACTGATAGCCGGATATATAGAAGAACACCGCCACGTGTGGAAAGAGATAAAAGACGGAATCCGCGAAGTAGGCATACTGGATATGCAGATATACATTCACGGCACACACCTCTTCATGATAGTAGACACTACCGACGAGTTCGACTGGGTAAAAGATAACGAACGCCTTGCTACCCTACCCCGTCAGAAAGAATGGGAAGCCCACGTAGCAAAGTTCCAGAAAGTACTGCCAGGCCAAGCTTCGCACGAGAAGTGGAAACTGATGGAACAGATATTCAAATTGTAAATTCGCCCTACTTGCAATAACAAATCGGTGCGTTACTACAAGTATTTTCCATCTTCAGACAAGAAATTTACATCCGTAAGAATAAGGTTATAAAGCATATATGCCTATAAAAGCGCAAATAATACAATGAATTTGGATTTTATTCGTAACTTTGCACCAATACTAACATGTCCCAATGATGAAACATACAAAAGAATTAATGAACCATGCGGCCGATAATATCCGTATCTTGGCTGCTTCTATGGTAGAAAAAGCTAAATCCGGACACCCGGGTGGCGCAATGGGCGGTGCAGACTTCGCGAATGTACTGTTCTCTGAATTTTTAGTATACGACCCGGAAAATCCGCGTTGGGAAGGCAGAGACCGCTTCTTCCTCGATCCGGGACACATGTCGCCGATGCTTTATTCAGTATTGGCTCTTTCTGGTAAATTCACTTTAGACGAACTACAGCAATTCCGTCAATGGGGAAGCCCAACACCAGGACACCCTGAGGTAAACGTAGATCGTGGTATAGAAAATACATCCGGTCCACTCGGACAAGGACACACATTCGCCGTAGGTGCAGCCATCGCTGCTAAATTCCTTAAAGCGCGTTTGGGTGACGTAATGAACCAAACTATCTATGCTTATATCTCTGACGGTGGCATTCAGGAAGAAATCTCACAGGGCGCAGGCCGCTTGGCTGGCCACTTGGGATTGGACAACCTGATTATGTTCTATGACTCTAACGATATCCAGTTGTCTACCGCATGCGACGAAGTGACTACAGAAGACGTAGCCATGAAATACGAAGCATGGGGATGGAAAGTCTTCACCATCAATGGTAACGATCCTGACGAGATTCGCGAAGCGTTGACAGAAGCAAAAGCTGTTACCGGACAACCCACCTTGATTATCGGTAAGACTATTATGGGTAAGGGTGCACGTCGTGCAGACGGTACAAGCTACGAATGCTGCTGCGGCACTCACGGTGCTCCTCTTGGTGGCGACGCTTACGTTAACACTATCAAGAACTTGGGTGGCGACTTGGAAAATCCGTTCCAGGTATGGCCTGATGTAGAAGAACTCTACGCTCAGCGTCGTGAAGAGTTGAAACAAATCGTTGCTGAACGCTACGCTGCAAAAGCAGAATGGGCAAAGGCTAATCCTGAACTGGCAGCCAAGATGGAACTTTGGTTCTCGGGTAAGGCTCCAGAAATTAACTGGGAAGCTATCGAACAAAAAGCAGGTGGAGCTACTCGCGCAGCTTCGGCTACAGTACTTGGCGTATTGGCTACAGAAGTAGAAAACATGATTGTATCATCGGCCGACCTTTCTAACTCTGACAAAACTGACGGATTCTTGAAGAAAACTCACGAATTCAAGAAAGGCGACTTCAGCGGTGCCTTCTTGCAGGCTGGTGTATCAGAGCTTACAATGGCATGCTGCTGCATCGGTATGATGCTTCACGGTGGTGTGGTTACTGCATGTGGTACATTCTTCGTATTCTCAGATTATATGAAACCCGCTGTACGTATGGCTGCCTTGATGGAAACTCCTATCAAGTTCATCTGGACTCACGACGCATTCCGTGTGGGCGAAGACGGTCCTACTCACGAACCGGTAGAACAGGAAGCTCAGATCCGTTTGATGGAAAAACTGAAGAACCACAAGGGACAGAACTCTACATTGGTATTGCGCCCTGCCGACGTAAACGAAACTACTCAGGCATGGAAGTTGGCAATGGAAAATACTTCTACCCCTACTGCTTTGATCTTCTCACGTCAGAACATCAACAACTTGCCCGAAGGTACTGACTATGCACAAGCTGCAAAGGGTGCATACATCATAGCAGGTGCTGACGAAAATCCTGATGTAATCTTGGTTGCTTCTGGTTCTGAAGTATCTACATTGGTAGCTGGTGCTGAATTGCTCCGCAAAGATGGTGTTAAATTACGCATTGTATCTGTTCCATCTGAAGGCTTGTTCCGCTCACAGAGCAAGGAATATCAAGAAAGCATCATCCCTACCGGAGCTAAGGTATTCGGTCTTACAGCTGGTTTGCCAGTAAACTTGCAGGGGCTTGTAGGTGTAAACGGTAAGATTTGGGGACTCGAATCTTTCGGTTTCTCTGCTCCTTACAAAGTGCTTGACGAGAAATTGGGCTTCACTGCCGAAAATGTATACAAACAAGTAAAAGAAATGCTATAATGAAGATTATTGGTTTAGCATCCGATCATGCTGGCTTCGAACTGAAACAATATGTAAAACAATGGCTTGAGGCTAAAGGGTGGGAATATAAGGACTTCGGTACATACAGTACCGCAAGCTGCGATTATCCAGACTTCGCCCACCCGTTGGCATTGGCCGTAGAAGCCGGCGAATGTTATCCGGGAATTGCAATTTGCGGAAGCGGAGAAGGTATCAGCATGACCTTGAACAAGCATCAGGGCATTCGTGCCGCTCTCTGTTGGCAGCCAGAAATCGCTCATCTGTCTCGTCAGCATAACGATGCCAACGTATTGGTTATGCCTGGCCGCTTTATCGATACTGATATGGCCGACAAGATTATGACCGAGTTCTTTGAAACTCCGTTCGAAGGCGGTCGCCACGAAGGTAGAATAGCAAAGATTCCGGTAAGATAAGAAACAGTCAAAACCTATAGACTTATATAAAAGGAGACACGGATTGATACTGCAAACAAAAAGCGGCGTTATCCGTGCCTCCTTTTTTTCATTTTTAAGACAAAAGAAAAATCGTATCTCCTTTTTATCCTTATATTTGTGGGAAATTAAACACACACATAATACACCATGAAAAAGTTATTTATAGCACTTATGCTTTGCCTGCCGCTGATGGGTATGGCAAAAGAGAAAAATGATAATACAGACCCTAAATACTTGGCTGGAGCCATCACGATGACCGATGGGAAAGTAACTTTCAGCAAAGATTTCAATGTGCCTGGAGCAAGCAAGTCGGTATTGTACAGCACCATGAAGAAATGGGCTGATGGCCGATTCCAACCAAATGAAAAGATGAACGCCAGAGTGGTGTACGAAAATGAAACCGAAGGAACCATCGCCGTTATGGGCGAAGAGTACTTGGTGTTCTCATCGACTGCTTTGTCGCTCGACCGTACTCGTATCTACTACGCACTGACCATAAACGTAAAGGATGGCCAATGCGATATGACCATGAACCGCATAAAGTATTGGTATGACGAGGCAAGAAACGGTGGAGAAAGATATACCGCCGAAGAATGGATTACCGATGATATGGCGCTCAACAAGAAGCGTACCAAGCTGGCTCCTATCTGCGGTAAGTTCCGCCGTGAAACTATCGACCTGAAAGATCAGTTATTCCAATCTGTAGCCAACGTGCTGGGTGTTAACAGTGCTGCGGCTATGACTACTAAAGCAGAAGTAGTTCAGCCGGCTCCTGCTGTTGTGAAGTTGACAGAATCGGGAGTTCTGAAAGACATTAGCGTAGCACAGATTCCGTCTAACCTGAACGAGGTTGCTGCACAAGGTCGCATCACACTGACAGCCGGTGGCGAAGAGATAGAACTGAAAGCAAACAACTGGGCTGGCCTCGGAAAGTTGTTCAATAAGGATGTAGCTTACTTGGTTATCGACCAAAGCCGTATTGCAGCAAACGCTGTGATGGCCAACAGCGAAACTTATACTATTTCATTCTATCCTAAGGATGGTACTCAGGCACTAGTGGTAATTAAGTGCAAGAAGTCTATGACTCAGAAGATGACCGCCGAAGAGTTGAAGGCTCTTAATCAGCCGGCAGAAGACGGTAAGCAGTATAACATGTATACTGGCGAAATCACTAATGCGCAGATGAGACAGTAATATCTGTTACTTTACACATATCTTATTAAGCAGTGTCAGAAAGGATTGTTTTCCTTGCTGACACTGCTTTTTTGGTTTTCACACCCTACAGAAATCTTTTACGCTTTAGCAAAATATAAAAGCATACGTAGAATAAGTCAATTGATTAAAAGACAATCTATATCTTTAGCCTAAAGATGTATATCTCTAAGCTAGATAATTGAATGCGAAAACCCGAAAATCCACTCGCTATCTTCATGACAATTTCAGCCTTTATCAGCAGAAGGCAGAACTCGTTTTCACTAAAAATCAATGCAATCTCTTGGAAAATCAATTTTAACTGCATACTTTTGCGGCAGAGTACTACCAGTACTCCGTCAAAAATATCATAAACAACAAATCATTAACAAAAAGAAGCAAAACAAAATGATTATGAATTAAGTCAATTAATCAAATCAGAATGCTTGTTTTTCATGCTACATTTTTTTGTGGCCTGACTTTTTGTGCCCTTTGACGTACTAGTTCATACTTAATTCTCAAACGGGAGAATTCAAGTTCACTCAGCTTCCGTTCAGAAAATCTGAATGGATTCAAATCTCTATTTTAATCACTAAAATTTGTTGTTTATGAAAAATTTATATCTACGCGCTAAATGCATTCTTAACGATCACTCTAACAATAACGCTCCTGAATATGAGGAGAATTCTATTAATGTGGAAGTCACTTTTCCGCAAGCTATAACCGCAGACGAATTGTCCATTCGCATATATAACAATGACTCTTATAAAGAAATGTGTGTAGGATACCATTATAACAAGTCATATAAAAAGTTCAAGAAAGTCTGCCTCAACATCTCCAGCAGTGAAGACTGGGAAAACCAACATCTTAAAGCGTATGTCATTATTGACAATGAGGTAAAGTGGCAGTGCAGTCTATTCTTGCACGAACCAAAAGACAATTATTGGACAAAACAAATATTAAGTCCAATAGACGAAAACTCAGTCGAAAAGTTCTTTGTAGAAAAGTTGTCTATTACCGGCTGGTGGGATTACCAGACAACCACCAAACTCAATATCTCCAACAAAAAAGATCTCATAGAAAAGTTGTTCACGTTAAGCCAAATGGTACATGGCAAATCTGAGCTACAGCCCATATTCGTTATAGGCGAAGACGACAAGTACACACTGAAAGAATTCACGTCGGAAATGGTCAACGAATTTGTATTAGAAGGCGATACATCTATTACGGATAACTCCTCTCCTAACAGAGTGAATACATCGTTCGAAGATATTCTGAAGCATCCTTGCAACTGGGCAGAGATAAAAAGAAAAATCGGGACGGCTAAAACTTTCGTAATAGAGGCGCCACAAATAAACTACACCCTAGAAGCGGTCAACCTAATCAATCTTTTTATGGATTCCATAGTAAACGAGGTGCTCAACAAAAACGTTGTACTCGTAATCTACGGATTGATGGACAACATTAATATGCTAAAGGGAAACTGCTATACGGTAAAAGACATCTACCAGAACTGTAATAAAATCAACCTTACAGACTGGGAAGAAATTGACATTTGGAACCCTTGCGACAACAGTGACAACGACGACGCCGGCGATATCATTAAAAGTCTACTCATGCCGAAGGCAGATACCGCTGCAAGCGAACCTGCAGAAATCGCCAAGAACAATGACGCCGAAAAGGAACTCGAAGGAATGATAGGACTACGCAAGGTGAAGGACGACATGAAGGATGCACGCCTCATGAGTATGTTCAAGAAGAAAAGGGCGGATATGTGCCTACAGAAAAACAAAGAGAACGTAAACCACATGTTGTTCCTTGGCAATCCGGGTACCGGAAAGACAACCGTAGCCAAGCTTGTAGGACAGATTTATCACAATATGGGACTACTCAGCAAGGGTCATACGGTGGAGACCAACCGGGCTAAATTGGTGGGCGAATACATCGGAATGACAGAAAAGATAACGCTCGAAGTTATAGAACAAGCACGTGGAGGTGTGTTATTCATAGATGAAGCCTACACTCTGATATCTAATAAAGAAAGTGATTCAAAAGATTTCGGAAAGGAAGCTGTTAACGCATTGCTTACCGTCTTATCAGAGCCCGACCCTGACATGATAATAATCATGGCTGGATATGAGGATAAGATGAACAATATGCTAAGTACAAACCCAGGACTGAAGGACAGATTTCCGCTGAATTTCACCTTTGAGAATTATAACGAAGACGAGCTGATGGAAATAGCTTGTAACTTACTCGAAAAAGACAACTATAAGCTTACCGATGCCGCCCGTGACCGTTTGCACTTACTGATGGAGAAGGCGGTTGCCAATAGGGATGAACATTTCGGCAATGGCCGTTGGGTGCACAATCTTATAAACCAAGGTGTTATAAAGAGCATGGCCAAAAGGGTGATGCTTGGCGGTTTTACCGAGCAGAACAAGGAATCGCTGACGCAGATAGAAGAGGCAGATATTATTGAAGCCGAAAAGAACTACATCGATATCAGAAACAAGCGAATCGTATCAATACGTCCTATAGGATTCAGGGCGTAACGGCAAACTTCATAAAACAGAAAACAGGCTGTCCCAATTAAGTTTGAGACAGCCTGTTTTTCTGTTTATCTTACTTATATATTATGCCTTATCAAGCTCGAAATAGAATTCAGTTCCGAAACCTTCTTCCGACTTAAACCATACTCGCCCGTGCAAGTAGTTCTCACCGATAAGCTTCATGCTGTATGTACCAAGTCCACGTCCGAAACCTTCTTTGGTGGTATTTCCGTAAAGAAACACCTTACTCTTTACCTCTATCGGCATTACACCATCGTTATGTACAGAAAATACAACTTTATCGTCTGCAGACCAACCCTTCACCTTGACTACAGTGTTGCGACTCGCTTCGCAGGCATTTTTCACCATATTGTGCAACACCCTGCACGCCAATCCCTGATCCACCTCAAGCATCTCGTCGGTCAATGTAGATTCCACATCCAAAGTTACTCCCCACATATCTTTAACAGAAGACACAAGGCTATTGCGTACAAAATCTATCTCATCGCTCGCCTTGATTCTTTTCATCTTAGGCTCAAGGATACCTTTTTTGGCATACATAAAGTCGCGCTGAGCCATAATCTCATCAAGCAACCTGTTTGAGATTTCGCGCACTATTCCTATCGTCTCTTTAGGATCTTCATTCTGCGTACACTCAAGAATACCATTAAGAGCACCCGAAAGATTCAGCAAGTCGTGAAAGAAGATACGCTCCATCATAAGTTCTCGGTGCTGGTCGGTTCTGTCGATAAGCAAAACAACGGCATACTCCTTTCCTTCGTGCATGAAAGGAGTAGACACAGCATGAACGCTATAGTCTGTATTACCTTTTACCAGAAGATTAGCATCAGCCTCCATCTTGGCATTTGTGTTCATTGATTTCTCAACCACTTCACGTAGCTTGCACTCCTTACAACTCTCGTGAGTACCACACCCGTTACTGGCCGAAACCGCATTAGAACATTCAAGTAAATCACCGGGGCTAAACTTCCCCTCTTTCTCATTGGCCGTATAATTAACATATAAGATCTGCAGGTCTTTATCTACCACGACAAATGTTGCGCCAGTATCATCCAAAATCTTATTATCGTGAATGATTGATTCAAATTCCTCTCTCGTAAATATTCCCATTATCAGCTTAGTGTTTGATATATAATGCTTCCACATGTTAGTTCGCAAAAGTATGATTTATTTTTTCTATTAACAAATATTATTTTCCTAAAAAAAAATAATCATCGATAATAAAAAAACGTCTCTTTTCTTGCAAAAACTATTTCTTTTTAATAACATTGCAGTCGAGGCATATGACTAACACATTAATAGGCAAGCTTCTATTACCGAAAAACATATACTAATTCATATACAGCTATGAAAACTAAATTTATTTTGGCTTTTGTCATGATGTCATTGGCAATGGTTGCATCTGCTCAAATACAACTGCTTTACTTGGATGGCGGTCGTGATGTGATAGACCGCAACAAGAAACTCTATTGGATGAACGGTGACGATGATCCATGCTTTGACATTCTTAACTACAAGAAGACTGGAAACAAGGAGACTTTCACCTTGAGAGGCAAAGAAGACATAGGCAACGGTCAACACGATATATATAGCGTAGTGATGACTCTTGACGCAAAAACACAAGTGCCTATCGAAATAACCCTTGACAACAAAGAGTACAAAATAAACTCAAAGGTGAAAACCTCATCGGGCGATGCGCGTGAAGACGAACGCGTGATACAGTATTTCAAAGGTCTTGCAGGTTATTCTAAAGAATCGACACCAGCGGTTAAAGGCACAAGTGTTCCCGCTGCCGCCAGTAAAGTAGAAGAGGCAAAGCCTGAAGAAGAAACTCCGAAAGATGCAGGCGAAAAGATTAAAGACAAAGCTAAAGACGCTATAGGAAAGGTAAAAGGTGTCTTTAAAAAGAAAAAATAAGAAACTTCAAGCTTCTTAATTCTTAAGTGATTTAACGGTTAAGAAGTCTCATCAATAATCCCCAATATTGACTTCATAGCGAGAAGTCTTTTGTAAAAACGATTTTTTTGATAAAAAACATCAAATCATTTCAATGAGAATTAGGATTAAGATTTAACAGGTTGTTTTTCAGGAAATTAGTATTACTCGGCCCTTATCCCGTTGCAGCATTCCGCTGAGAACGATGTGAAGGGCCGTTTTTTATGCGCTTTTGTATGGGCCATACATACGCCACAACATGACTTTCTACGTAACTACCGATGGCGGATACGTTACATTAGTATGCAAGAGCGGAACAAAAGATGAAGTAGATGCCAAAGACGCTTGGCTTACTGCCGGCGGCAACTTGGAATCATTGCGTATCAGCGCAACTTCTAACACTACAGGTGCAGAACGTAAACTCGACGTAGTGATAGTAGACAGCGACAACCGGAACGAGCTGTTCCGCATACCTGTTACACAAGCTGCTAAATAATTCACAATAGCAACAGGCTGAACAACAGTCGCAAAACGGGCTGACCGAGTTTCTCTCTTAAAAGAGGGAGCTTGGCAGCCCGTTTTAAATTTTAAAACAACGGTAAATTCCAAACAAAGCCGGTAGCTACACGGTGGGTGTCGTAATTAGAATGCCCAAACGCCTTAGCGAGCGAAGTATAGTTATACGTACGGCCCATATAGGCTACAAAGAAATGCAGGTTGGTCTCCATAGGGAAATACTCCAACGTAGCTACATATCCGTAAGAAGTGCGATACTTCCCTTTTTCCGCTATTTCGGTAGTCTTGTCTACCCACGATGTTTCGCGCATACCCTTTACTCCGAGCTGCCATTTGGGAAGGAAGCGATAGTTGCACTGAGCTACAACAGAGCGATAAGAGGCATTGCCTACGTTATGACCGTACGGACGACCAACGATATCTGATATAATGCCAGAGCGGTCGAGGCTTTCCTTAGAATACATAAGGTCGGCAAAAGCGTACCACTTGCCCAACTTCAGCTCGTTACCCATAGCGTAATAATACATAAGGTGTCCTTTGGTCTCGCTCGATACGGTAGCCGACCAGCGGGCATTGAACACATCATTGAAAGTGCCGTTCCAGTTTACGTTGTAGAGCAACGGCATCTTTGTATCCTTCAAATCAGAAACCTTACCCTCTTCGGGTTCAGTAACACCATACGTAGATTCGAACGAGCCACTGCGGTTGTTCATCACCTGCAGATTGACATGATGATTCGGATTAAAGTAATAGCAAAAGTTCACCCCTGTAAGGAAGCACTCTTGAGTACTGCCCTTATCGCTATACATATATACATCGATAGGATTTTGGTCGAACTCTATACCTCCGAAGAAAGCTGAATGCTTACCGATAGTCAACTCCGCCCGTTTGTTGAATTTAATGGTAACGAACGCATAGTCTATAGAGGTAGGCATATTATCAATCATCTCCTGACCGTCGTTGGGGCGGTTAAGACGCTGGCGATAACGATAGAACAGCCAGTCGTTCAGGTTACCTTTAGCCTCTATGCGAAACTGGTCCATCTTGAATTTTCCGTCCTGAAAGCCGTCATTAAAGTCCGCTCCGAAGCTTCCCTTCATATACATAAAGAGGTTGAGTTTGTCAGTCTTCTTTTTTACATTAGTAAGCTCTTCGAACAAGGTAGAATTAGGAGAAATATTGTCATTGCCTGCGGTTTCACTGACCATCGCACAAGCCATACCGCTAGACCATAATAACATCATAAAGATAAATTTTTTCATAGTAAAAGCTGATTTATAATAACAGTTATCATTCATAGTGCAAATATATGAGGTTTCTTTCTATTATTTTGCTAATTCATGCAATAAAATAAATTTCTTATGGAATAGTTTTTTCTTATAAAAAAAAAGGATACCTTCGTGGCGCTATTGAAAAAATCAGGTAAATACCTTATAATAAAATATTTGTTAATATATAAAAAATCACTATGGAACAGAATTTGTCTAAAACACGTATTGAGAGCGACTTAATCGGTAGCCGCGAAGTACCCGAAAGTGCATTATATGGAGTACAAACCCTTCGTGGTATCGAAAACTTCAACATCAGTAAGTTTCATCTGAACGAATATCCTTTGTTCATCCAAGGTTTGGCTATCACCAAGATGGGTGCAGCTATGGCTAACCGCGAACTCGACCTGCTGACTGAAGAACAAGCTAACGCTATCATAGAAGCATGTAAGGAAATTCTTGACGGCAAACACCACGACCAGTTCCCGGTAGACATGATTCAAGGCGGTGCAGGTACTACTACCAACATGAACGCCAACGAAGTTATTGCCAACCGTGCTCTTGAGTTGATGGGTCATCAAAGAGGAGAATATCAGTTCTGCTCTCCTAACGACGCTGTTAACCGCTCACAATCTACAAACGACGCTTATCCTACAGCTATACACATCGGTCTGTATTATACTCACCTTAAACTGGTAGAACATTTCAAGGCTCTTATCGCTTCTTTCCGTAAGAAAGCAGAAGAGATGGCTCACATCGTTAAGATGGGACGTACTCAGTTGGAAGATGCAGTTCCTATGACTTTAGGACAGACATTCAACGGCTTTGCAAGCATCTTGGAACAAGAGGTAGCCAACTTGAACTACGCTGCTCAAGATTTCCTGACCGTTAACATGGGTGCTACAGCTATCGGTACAGGTATTACCGCCGAACCGGGATATGCTGAGAAGTGTGTTGCCGCATTGCGCCAAATCACAGGATTGGAAATCCGCTTGGCAGAAGACTTGGTAGGTGCTACTTCGGATACTTCTTGCATGGTAGGTTACTCTGGCGCTATGCGTCGCATCGCAGTTAAGATGAACAAGATTTGTAACGACTTGCGTTTGTTGGCTTCAGGTCCACGCTGCGGATTCGGCGAAATCAACCTTCCGGCTATGCAACCGGGTTCTTCTATCATGCCGGGTAAAGTTAATCCGGTTATCCCTGAAGTGATGAACCAGATTTCTTACAAGGTTATAGGTAACGACCTCTGCGTAACCATGAGTGGCGAAGCTGCTCAGATGGAGCTTAACGCTATGGAACCGGTAATGGCTCAGTGCTGCTTTGAATCAGCCGACTTGTTCATGAATGGTTTCGATACACTGCGTACATTATGTATTGACGGTATCACTGCCAACGAAGACAGATGTCGTCAGGAAGTACACGACAGTATAGGTGTAGTTACTGCTCTTAACCCGGTTATCGGTTATAAGAACTCTACTAAGATTGCTAAGGAAGCTCAGCAAACTGGTAGAGGTGTATATGAATTGGTATTAGAACATGATATCCTTTCTAAGGAGGACTTGGATACTATCTTGAAACCGGAAAATATGATTAAGCCGGTTAAGTTGGATATTCATCCTAATCATTAATAATATTTCTAAACGAATTAATTTAGCGATTAATTTTACGTCGGTATGACGTAGTAAGTTCAAGGTTTAAAAAAGCCGACTGTCAGCAAACGCAGTGTTTGTTGATGGTCGGCTTTTTAATTTATGCATTTGCAATGTGTGGATTATTTGCTAGAAAACATTGCTATGATTGATATGAAACAATGCGATGGTTCAAACAAAACATTACGATGGTTCATATCAATCATCACATTGTTTTTCTGCTATTACACTCTCGACGCGATGTGCCTTCTGTATATATTCAGATTGTTTTCTGTAAGCACGCTGCGTATGTGCCCCAAACGCTGACGCTGAGTAACCGAATCGTCTTTAAAGTTATTGTCCTCCTTAAGGTAAATCATACCGCTTCCGGTCACGGGTAGGTATTCATCCCAATATACCGGAACATGATGCAGATTACCGTCGCCTCCCCATTTACTTACATACTCCAAATGTTGCTCTGTACGATAGCCGTAGGCGTTTACCTTAATGGTGGAGTTATCGCCGATGGTCTGTAATTGCTCTGTCTTCAAGATACAATTGGTAACGCAGGACGGGTGCTTGAAACGGCCCTGTCCCCAAAAGTTAGCCAACGCTTCATGCTCCCAGAAAGAGCTGTGTTGCTGCATGTTTCGTCCGTAAATATCTTCCTGCGGACGTATCTGCTGATACATAGGCACGCACAGCAATGGGGCGAAACAGAAATAGATAGCACGGAAATAGCGGGAGTTGATAGCGTAGAAATCGGCTTCTGCCTTATCGTAATCAAAACCTTTGTATTGCTGCGGATTCATATCGAGGTTAAGCGACTGCATGTGATTTGAGAAGATGACGTTTATCATCCGCTGCTTGCCGAAATCGAAATCGTCGCCGAATCCTACCTTATCATCTTTAAGCAGATTCATCATGCTTTCTTGGGCAAGAGGCGTAAAGAGTAGAGCGTATTGCTGATTGTTGTTACGGTTACTTGTATCGAAGGCTACCTCGAATTCCTCGTTGGTCATCATAGCGAAATCAGCGTTGCTAAGGTCTCTCGATTTCTTACGTAAGGAGTGTCGCTTCATCTTGAACTTAAGCGAGCCTTCACTATCTGCCAATCCGCTTTGCTTACGGTAGAAAATCAAATCGGGAGCCGCCGTATTGCCATAGATAAGACGAGTCTTCTCAAAGTACTCCGGGTAAGGAGCCGTAACGCTGGCTACAAGTGTTTCCGAGTGATGAACAGTACGTGTTTTTCCGTCAGAGTCGGTTTCTTCTGTAGTCCAGTGAATGGTTTTCTCTCCGTAATAGGTCTTGGTACCCATTTCCATTTTACGGGTGCGGCATATCACGAACGGATTTCCGTTAATCAGCCCGGAGTGCGAATATACCACCGAGCGTCCGGCGTTAAACGAGTCGCTCCATCCGTAAGTTGCCTTCAAATCGGCTAAACGCTGAGTGGTGAAATATGGATCGAACTCCAGTCGGGGTACGGTTTTAGTCATCATGCGTGTAAGCACATCCCAGTCGTACAAGTTATTTAGCGGAGCCATCTGCTGCCAAGCTTCCTTTTTCAGCTTGTCTACCTTGGCAGTCAGTTTGTCGCGTTCCGACTTCATCTCCTTAATTTTAGGATTTATATCAGTGAAAAGTAATCCCAATGCACCGAATATAACAAAGCCCACGATTAGAAGGTCTACGTAATCTAACACATCATACATGGTGAAGCCCACTATGAAACCTACAGCCACGCACAGCCATAGCAAGACACGCCACACCTTTTGCCATCGGATGCTCGTCATCACCTTAGACAATGAGTTCTCTTCCGAATAAATCCGTCGGCAAGTCTCACGGTTTTTCTCGACATCGACCTGCGCTTCTGCCGCCAATTCGGCAAAAGTCTTCTCCGCTACCTCTTTAAACTTGTGGCGATAGACGTTTACATACTCTTTCAGCGGATCGTAGATATCCTTCTGCATAGACTAATAATCAGAAAAATTTGCTTCTCGCTTGTTCGCGTACCTCTGCCGATGCGGTGAACGGTATACGTGTGGTATATCCCTGACGGGCAGCTACAATCATCTTGGTGGGCCAAGCAAAGATATCTGTGTTCCACTGCGTTACTCGGCTGTTATACACAGTACGAGCAGCGGTAATCTCACGCTGAAGATAGCTGTTCTGCTGCATGGCATCGGCAATGGCGTTATGCGCTTTAAGCTCAGGATAGGCTTCTACCTGAGGAAACAAACGTGCGAACGCTGTACTTACCTGCTGATTTACGGCGTTTCTGTTTGAGTCGTTCACGCTTCCTCCGCGAAGTGCGGCTACAGTTTTCATCACGTCTTTATCCAACTCTACAGCGCGTTCTACCAGTCCCACTACGTTCTGCAAGATTTGCACTCGCTGTTCCAGATAGTTATCGATATTAGAAGCCTCAGCCTGAATGCGCTGTTCAAGTTGCTGAAAATAATTTCGTGCCGAGATTTTCATAAATATGAATATCACACCCGGCAGTATTCCTACCAAGCAACCTACTACGCCCACCAGCATAGGGTCGGTCAAAGTATGTCCCATAAGCAACACATAGAGCAACACAAGCACCGGGATAGTAACCCACAGCGCAATTTCGAACAAAGTAGAGCCGAAGCCTACCACCACCGGAAGCTGACGATTGATAACGTGTATGTCCTGACCCTGATTGTTTACCGGGCCTGTAAGTTCATCTAATTGATTTGCCATAATAAGTACCTTTTTAATGATTTCTTTTCGTTATTTGCAAATATATAGTTTTTAATTATAAAACTATATATTTACAAATAACTCTCTGAAAATAAGTCAAATATAGAGGTCTAAAAGATGCATGTAACGATTTAGTGATGGAAGTCCTACTTCGGGTTACACTGCTTTGCATAGTTTCAAATAACTCATATACGAATGTAGGAAATATTGGGGATATAACAAAATATTTTCTCGTTTATTTTGTTATATAAATCTGATTATTAAAGTATTAATAAGCACAGTTGTACTTTTATTGATACCTACCTGTCATAGAATAGCCGGGAACAGAACCTCCCGGCTATTTTTTGTCCCAGCTTGGCGTTTTCTGTCTTTTTTTGGCGGTTGCTCAACGGTTGAGTAACCAATGGCCTTGTAATATCTCCGTAATATTGCACCATAAACAATAAAAACAAGGTCATTATGAATAACAGAAGAACCGCACAGGGTGGGCAGATGGCCCATATGCTCAGTACCATACTCGCCAAAGTAACCAACATTGAAAAGTTACTGGCTCCTGCCATACATAACTTGCCCGACAGCGAGATACTGGAATCAAAAGGCGTGCGCCTGCTTACCAAAATGTCCAGACATTCAGTAAATAGCATAAAATCAGCCAACTAATTCATAAACAAAGTATTGCAAATTAGTTGTTTTTTTGTATCTTTAGGTCTTCTCCCCGCAAATAAGGTTTGTCAGCCAATACGGGGGAAATTCCCCAAGGGGGATATGACTAAGATACAATTTTTTCAGAAATTCACCCTACTTTGGGCTTTACAGTATTTGATATTCTGGAGAAATATCGCAAGAATTTTAATGAGAGTGAACTTGGCAGGCTTCATTCCAATTGGAAAAGTAGTGCAGTTTTTAAAACAAGTTTTTCATATACTGCAATATTTAAGCATCCTTGCCACATTTTCAATCAGCGAACAGCCACTAGCATGAGCACCTGTAGAACCTTTAAACTCATTCTCATTTGCATCAGACCAGATTTCTCCCCAATAAAAACTGCAAAACATTCTGGGCCATTTATTGCGGTCGAGGTTATTTTTCCACAAGGCCTCTGCATTATACAGAAGAAAATCCCTGGCCAAGATACGCATACTTCGGTCAACTGTTGTATCAAGTATGAAATTAACGGCATAAGGTACAAAAATAGCCTTGAAAATGCTTTGATCGGCAGATGTACCCTCGTTACGCAACAAACCGTTCTTGGTACACCAGCCTGCTTCCAAAGTCTGTCTCATCACATATTCTGTTTTTTTCAGATAAGTCGGGTCTTGCGTATGATGATAAAGCAGCCGAGCAGCTTCAATAAAAGTTCCCTGAGTATAGGATAATGGCATTTTTTCCAGCTTCCCGTCAGCAGACATAATACGCTTTACAATATAATCATAAAGCTTTTTAGCATGATCCAAATATTTCGAATCATTGGTTCTAGCATAAAGCAAACTGGCTGCAATGCAGGCCGGATTATTAGTACAGGCATTCCTTACTGAATTTTGATCATTCCAAGGCAACGCCCAACCGTATCCGTCATTATCAGAAGCACGCGTAATAATATCATTGTCATATAATTGTTTGGCCTCTTTATAATAACGTTCATCTTTGGTGGCAGCATTCATGTGCAATAAAGTATCCTTATTTTTCAAGGAAATGCACAATATACTGCCACTATAAATAAAAAAGGCAGTTCTCAACCATATCCATCCGACAAGTAGCTAAGCTCTACATAACGAATCTAAAAAGGAGATAAGCAACTTGTTGTAGCTCATCTCCTCTTTTATTTTTATACCATTGCCTATTTCAATACTGATTACCAATTAGGATTCTGCGGATAAGGTGTGCCTACGGTAACCCGGTCAATCATCTGTTGTGGAATTGGCCGCAGCCAATGCCTGTCTTCAGTAATATTATTGTGTGCCTTTCCATCATCATACTTGCGCACACGTTCAATCAGCGTGCCTGTTCTGGCCAAGTCAGCCCAGCGACAATGCTCAGCCAATAACTCACGTGTACGTTCTTCCAGGATGAAATCCAATGTTACATCAGCCGGCTCAATATCCAAATCACCAAAATTGCAAGTTTCCTTATTACGGGCACGTTCACGCACTTCATTAATATATTTGGCAGCATGGATATTATCTCCTAACTTGAAAGCTGCTTCGGCTGCCAGCAAATACGTCTCTGCCAATCGGTAGATGATGAAAGAACGGTCTGTATTATCATTCGGAATGGCACGGGTTCTATCCAGGAACTTCAAAATAGTGGGGAAAATTTTACGGCCATCGTAAGCATCCGGAGTGAAAATCAAGTAATGGTTGCCCTGTCTGTTCTGGGTCTTGGCTCTGATTTCTTCAGCCGACATATAATAACCCGGATAATATAGAGCCGTATCACCCACTACCGTATAGTCCCAGTTGAACGACTCATCCTTACCATCAATAACATAATTAACCTTACCACCTTTTTGCGTTTTCGTAGCATACCATACCGTTTGGAATGTGGCTTCATAGCGAGTATCCTTATCGCGGTTATTGAAAGCCTGATAGGTATATCCGGTAGGATTAATCCAAGAGTAGCAACGTCCGTCATTGAGGTTACGTTCGCCCAAGTACTGATCATATCCATTTACGAAATAATGATTCAAGGTACTACGATCGCCGAAGGTATTGTCATCATCCCAGTCGAAACGTGCCACAAACAATTCTTCAGTATTTTTTCCAGAAGGAGCATCGTTCGCTTCATCAAAAACATCTTTATAATGCTCCATTAGCTTTAATCCCAACGAAGGAGCCTCAGCAATAAGATTCGTGGCCATAGTATAAGCCTTCGTATAATATTCCTTGGCTTTGGTAGCATTGTAATATTTGGTTTGTGTATTGCCAGCATAAGCCGGATTTGCCGGATCTTTGTCGAACACCCATCCCAAAGTGAGGTAAACGCGTGAAAGCAGATGACGAGCAGCCGCTCCAGAAGCACGACCGGACTCCAATTTATTCAGCTGTGGACTCGGAGAACAAAGCCGGATAGCTTCCAACAAATCTGGAATGATGACTTCCTCATATACCCTGACCATATCATGACGTTCGGCAGAAAGTGTCGGAGCAGCGTTATAAGTAGTAGTCAGTGTCACATCACCAAACTGTTCTACCAGATGAAAATAATTGTAGGCACGCATGAAATGTGCTTCCCCCAGATATTGATCACGTTGAGCAGCGGTCAGCGCCGAAGTAGTAACATCAACCTTTGCTGCATTTTCAATCAGATAATTCAACGTATTGATGTGGATATAGGCATCATTCCACAGCTTCCGTGGATACTCGTTGTTAGCATTATACTTTTCGAGGTCATAATTAGCAATATCCGCACAACGATTGCTGCCTGTTATGTTATTTTTAAGTTCATCGGTACCGGGATTCATCAGTCCATGAATACCCTCTTCTGTGCCATAAGTAGAACGGACATTGGCATAAACAGAATTCAAAGCCATCCCAAACCCCGAAGGAGTAGACATGAAATCCTGCATCACATTTGAATGGTTTTCTTCATCCAGAAAATCAGAACATCCCGCAGACAACAGCACCAAGGAGGATAAAGAAAGTATTGATAATATTTTTTTCATATTCCTAAAAATTATTCAATTACTAATTAAAAAGACAAATTCAAACCAAATACAAAGGATCTTGTAGGAGGAGTATTCAAGTTAACTGTACTGGTTGTTTCAGGATCGATACCACCGTCTTTGCGATACTCCTTGCTGAACCAGGTATAGAGATTAGATCCTGTAGCATAGACACGAGCCGACTGAATGTTCAGTTTGGAAAGGAATGTCTTTGGTATATTATAGCCTAGAGTAATATTTCTCAGTTTCAAATAAGAGCCGTCATAACGAGCCAGCAATCCTTTATTTGAAATCGTAGCAGTAGTCGGTTTCGGCCAACGGGCAGTAGGGTTATCTGGAGTCCAGTAATCTACATTTAAGTTATTATATCCGCCTTGGAGGGTATTCATCCAGCCATTGTGCATATCAGAAGTAATAGTGCCTCCCCAACGGAAAGTCCACAAGAAAGATAAATCAAAACCTTTCCATGCCAGGCGGTTGTTAATACCTCCTTCCACTTTAGGAGCACGGCGACCAATAAACACCTTATCATCTTCATTGATAATCTGTTGTTTTTTAGGAGTCACCCCATCGTCTTCGTAATCTACATGATGATTTTTGATTTTCACGGTACCGATTACAGAGTTGGCTCCTGACGTAGCATAGCCAAACGATTCGGCCAAGGTCCGGTCTTCCGGTGTATCCTGCCACAATCCATCATGTTCATACGAATAGATTACATACCTGTCTTCTCCCAAGAAAAATCCTGCATCCTTATCGTGCATTACCCCCTTGCCCAGGTCTACAATCTTATTGCGGTTCCCAAAGAGGTTCAAATCAGTCGACCAGCTTAACTTGTCCTGTCCGTCACCAGCGATGTTGACCGTAGTTACATTAAACTCTAAACCACGGTTTCGAGTAGCCCCCCGGTTTGTCAGGTAAGCTTGAGAATAACCGGAAGTAGATGGCAAATTCACACCCAACAGCAAATCTGTAGTATTCTGCTGATACCATTCAATGCTACCAGTAATGCGGTTATTCAGAAAACCGAAATCAACTCCCACATTCCATGTCTCGGTATTTTCCCATCCTAAAGATTTGTCAGGTACAGATCCAGGGCGTACACCCATGACGGCGTTTGTTCCCAGAAGGTATTTGCTTCCAGTATCCAACCGAGACATAGTTTGGTATGGCGAAATGGCCGTGCTACCTACATTACCCCAGCTAACTCTCAGTTTTAATCCAGAGAGCGCCATAGTATTTAACGTGAGTTCGAAATAAGAA
>ULIZ01037032.1_pt1 | contig 38409 bp, 25 predicted proteins | sample 1950601 | NCBI WGS metagenome assembly ULIZ01 (sample SAMEA4835456, study PRJEB28245) | human gut metagenome | biome: gut microbiome; material: fecal sample | place: Denmark | collected 2008 | reverse complement strand
CTGGTTCCCATTCTCAGGAATCCGAAAAGCCAGTAGATGACATTGAATAGCATCGACCCTACGGCAATGGCTCCGATGTAAGCCGCATCGCCGATATGCCCGACGATAGCGACATCAACCAAACCCAAAAGCGGTACCGTGATATTGGATATTATCGACGGCACCGCTAATTGTAATATTCGTTTATTCACCTTTTTCAATTCTTAAACCTCATTTAGTTTTACCGGTATATGACCTTCAAGCTGTAACTACCTCTTTTAGAATTTAAAAATATACTCAATAAACTTACATTCATTTCGCTATTACCATCTGCTTATCAGCGAAAGCACTACAAGCGTCAACCAAAGCCAACAGTTTGTTCCAGTTTGAGACAGGTTCCACTCTATGAGCAAAACATTTGCGCACATACACTTTTACACTTTCATTTCCAGCGGTAGCCTTAACCGTGAATTCTCCACACTCATTAGCCACCGAAGTCTCAATCTTCTTTAATGCTTCAGCAGAGACCTTATATCCTTGCGGCAACGGAATCTCTATATTCCATTCATCAACAAACGCCATCTTGCGCCAAACATCATCGATACGCTCTCGATCCTTGCCTTCTAGTTTCAACGAACTTCCTATTAACTTACCTACCGACAACAAATAGTTATTTCCAGCGCGTTTCACCATTCCATCCATCACATAATCTACATGATAAACAAAGTTAGAACTATCTCGACGGATTCCCACGCAATCTACTCCATAGCCACCGACTTGCACAGGATCAGCATCGTGATAACTACTGATTTCAGCCTTAAACGGATCTATGGCATTTTTCCGATATTCATTGAAAGCTCCTTTTAATTCAGCAGATTCCTTCTTAGTATAACAAGAGTACGGATCTTTGTCGTCGTATTTCAAATATCGCCAATAAGCTTCAAGTTGGCTTGAACCAAAAAGCGTGTTATCAGGACTCACCAAAGACTGACCGTACATTTTCTGTTCACCCGAATAAGTTACCTTCCTACTGATATCAAGTTTAGTACCATCAAGTTTAACCACCATATCTGTAACCGACTTATTGTCTTCAGCTTGACTCACAGGTATCGTTATTTGTTCCTCGGAATCTTGCATATACGCCTTTCTTCCTTGATATATATAAGGTATCTCGGAAGCAACCTTAGGATAAGTCCCAGGGAAGTAGTACACATCAGTACCCTTAAGGCGGAAGAACCAAGATGTAGAATTATAATTAATCAGTTTATCAACAGGCAATGCACCAAACGGAGTGGTAATGCCCATTTCTATTTCCACGCCCAATTTACGCAAATAATTAGCCACTGTATTAAAAGCCCTCTGAGAAGATCCACTACTAACATACTCAAAAGAATAAATACGGTCAGCTTTCTCCTCGGCAGACATCCCCTCTTTTTTGGCAGACTTGAAGACGCTCTTATACGTACTAGGAAGACCAGCAGGAGAATATCCCCCCTTAGACACATAAGATTTCAGCAATTTCCAATCGTCTTGCAGGATTGGTGTTACATCAGGATTGCCTCGAACACCTTTTTTGCGCATAGCCTTCTCTACTACTGCCACTTTAGCCTTGGTCGGGGTAATATACATCTCTATAAAAGGTGACTGCTCCAAAGAATTATACCAAATGGATGATTCTGCATCTATCGGCTTATCCATAACCATATCAAGCACTGCATTTTTGTCCTTGTCTGTGGTCTGAGTAAAATCAGGGGCACCATTCATCGTCCGATAGACGGTAGCAAGACTTTGGTCTAGCACACAGTGAACCTTGGTATAAAGGACAGGTTCGTCTTGACGAAGAACAAAATAGAAAGGATCCAACTGTTGTTCCTGTGTATCTATTTGGTCTAGAGAAAAGACATCAATACAATCTCCCACTTCCAAACCAGGCACAGCTATCTTCTGACTCAAGTCCTTGTCATTTTTGCCTTCCTTGACATCTACATAGTCATCTAAACTTACTTCCTGTACGTTACCATTCTTCTTTATAACACGAATGCCAAGCACCGTTTGCGTTTTATGATGATATCCCCAGGTCCACTTTCTACTTTTCGTCTTGAAAGTAAACTCAGAATAATCCTTCAACGCTTTTTTGTCATTGATTTGAATTAACATACGCTCCATATCCGTACAGTCTATCTGACGAGTAAGGCGAAGATTGAGCACCAGATCAGCCGTTGCCTTACGATAATAATCCGTGCTCAACTCCCGATAATAAGATAGTATGACGGCCGAAGCATTCTTGTATCTGTCGGGAACCGTTCGTTTTTGAAAGTCAGCAGGCGTACTGCTCCAAACTTCTTGCCGCACCTTTTGCGCCAACTTCAAATAATCAGCTTTCTCGTCAGCATTCACTGACAACGTAAAGAGCTGTACCAACAGAATACTGAAGACAACTCGGATTACTTTAATCTTTCCCATAATTCAACTTTTTGACTATGAATAATACATTTAACTCATTTTTCCTTTAATACTACTTGCTCATTACAAGCTGCTCCCCAATCACTTACAATCTTATTCCAAGCAGGGATTTCGCTTCGCGGAACACGTCTGTGGTGTATTACACACTCCTTATGCATAACAATCTGATTGCCTGTTTGAGAATAAGTGCGACAAAAATCAACCCATGCAGTATGAATCTGATAAGGTGCGGGGAGACTACTGACCTCCATTTTCTCTGGAATCAAAATCTTTACATCACGTACTTCCTTGGACCGCAAGTCTATCATGTAATCGGAAACCCGTTTGGTTGTATCCACTGGAGTCAGAAAAAGGCTCTCATCGAGATTGGCATCTAAATAAACACTACCGTCAACCAGTTGCCCAGCTCCCTTTTTCATAAAAAAAGCAGTGATATTCAAAGACTCATCCCGAGGACGATTTCCCGTCATCACTATATCCCCAATCTTATCCAATCGTTCACCAGCCCCCATCGCTGCCACCAAGGCCTTCTCTTTTTCATCTTGTGCCGTAGCGTCATTCCCCACTAGTATCCAAGACTTCATATCGCCCTTCCATTTAGAGTACAATTTTCCCTTTATATCGTAGTTTCCATCCTCCCCAGATTCTAAGGTTGCCTGATATGTTATAGAAGAAAAGCAAGAATCAGCAGCCAGCTCAGGTAACTTATTCATACGAAAGCTATCTGCGTCTTCTACCAAAGCCATCCTTCCTTGTATATTGTCTGGCACATAGCCTAGAGGAACATATGGATTCGTAGCATCCAGATAATATGGCTTTCCCTGATAGAAAACCGTACATATCGCATGATCAATAGATGCAATAGAAGGATTTTCCTGCAAAGAATAAGGTACATCCCATGTCCCTATATCCGTTTGACGAGCATCAAAGCCTTGCGCCTTGAGCAAGGTTTTGAGCAAAAGAGCCATAGCCTTGCAATCACCATAACGCTTACGAATAGTTTCAGCAGGTGTTGCCGGTTGATGGGCAGAAATGCCTGCCTCAAAAGCCAAATATCTGATATTCTGCTGTACCCAGGCATAAGTATTGGCTATCTTTTCATAATCGTTTTTTGCCCCTTTCTGTATCTCTCTCAGTATTTCTTCCTGATTAGGAATAGAGCAATCCACATTAGCCAACTGATGAGACCAGACAAACATATCTTGCAGACTTTGGAATGCTCCCAACACCAAGAGATGAGGAGCACTATATCCCCAAGATGGAGAATTAGGTTCTATCTGCTGTGCAGGTAAGGAATGAATCACATAAGTAAAAACGGAATCTCCCTCTGCATTACATGTAGCACTTTTCTCTATACCAGCAGGAAGATTATATTCTTTTATCCGAAACTGCTGGAAGGCTTTTGGCTTGATTACCTCTATCTTCTTATGCTCTACATAATTAGCTTCACACAAAGGAATAGTTGTGAAATAAATAGGATTGAGATAGGTTCGAGTAAAAGAAGCCTTCAGAGTCTTGCCAACCTTTGGAATCTGATAGCTAAAGTAGCAAATCTTGGTATCATCGTAAAAGACATTACGAGGAATGACTGACTTGTATTGTGCATACCCCTTACACTGTGCCTTGTCCAAACGAATAAACTCTCCGTAATAAGCACATGGTTGAACTAGAGCGGAATATTGGGTTACACCATACTCATAATCCGTAGTGTTAACAACAATAGTCTTACCTGCGTCATCAGTTTTGAAGACGTATCTATCATTGCATTGCAATATATGCACATTGTCATCAGCTTTTTGAGCCGAGATGGGTTGCAAAAAAGCGAAGAGCAATACCAGCATACTATCTAAATCAGCAAGTCTGTATTGGAGCATTTTTCTCATTTTCATTATACTCTGCTTCTTTTATTAATTCTGTTTGCAAAAATAAGAAAAAAAAACGAGAACAAAGGATAAGAAAAGAAATTATTTTGTTTTTTGCGTTAAAAACATATCATAATAATATAAAAAAGACAAAAGTTACCAGCTGACGATAACTTTTGCCTTTTCACTTTATATTTCTATCTTTTACATCATCATCAAACCTTATATTTCGCAGCCTGCTCCTCAATATAGGCAGCATCGCTGAAATAGTCGATACGCATAGCCTTGCGAACCTCATCCATGGTCTGGGCTGCAAACTCGCGGGCATCCTCGCTACCCTTCTTCAGGATATTGAATACCTCAGGAATATCCTGCTCAAACTCATGACGGCGGGCACGGATTGGGTCGAGCATCTTGTTGATGACGCTGTTCAGGAACTTCTTGCAGGTGCCGTCACCGATACCACCCTTCACATACTGCTCCTTCAACTCATCCAAAGTCTTGAACTCAGGCCAGAACTCAGCAAAGTCCTCTGGTGTAGAGAATGCCTCAAGATAAGTGAACACGGCATTGCCCTCCAGATGTCCAGGCTCTTCCATGCTCATGCGTGGCTCACCGTTAGACATCTTCTTCACCTTCTTCCAAACGGTCTTCTCATCGTCGCTCATGTAGATGCAGTTGCCGAGACTCTTACTCATCTTCTCCTTACCGTCAGTTCCTGGAAGACGACGGCAGCAGGCAATCTCTGGAAGCAGAATCTCAGGCTCTACCAATACAGGTGCATAAGTCTGGTTGAAACGGCGAACCAACTCGCGGGTTACCTCCAGCATAGGCTCCTGGTCCTCACCGGCAGGCACGGTTGTAGCCTTGAAAGCGGTGATGTCGGCAGCCTGACTCACAGGATAGCAGAAGAAACCGAGCGGAATGTTTGCCTCGAAGTTACGCATCTTGATCTCAGTCTTCACGGTTGGGTTACGCTGAACACGAGATACGCTGATGAGGTTCATCAGATAGGTAGTCAACTCTGCCAACTCTGGAATCATACTCTGGATATAGAGTGTACACTTCTGTGGGTCGAGGCCCGCAGAGAGATAGTCGAGAGCCACCTCTGTAATGTTCTGTCGAATCTTCTCAGGATTGTCGGCATTATCAGTCAAAGCCTGAACATCTGCCATGAAAACGAACATTCTGTCAAAGTCGCCAGCGTTCTGAAGTTGTACTCGGCGCTGCAGAGAGCCGATGTAATGACCCAGGTGAAGTTTACCTGTAGGACGGTCGCCCGTCAATATAATCTTTCCCATTTTCTTGCAATTTATTATTATTTTTGTGCAAAGGTACAACAAAATATTGAGAAACTGCAAGAAATGGTGAAAAAATAACAAAATGAGCAGGAGAAGGAAGGGATATCTGAAAGAAAAACGGGGCACCCCTGAGGATGCCCCGCCACCAATTAAAATAATTGATTGTCGCATTATAAACTTACCGTACTACTTAGCGATCATGATCGTTACACGGTTCTCTGCGTTTTCTGCAAAAGGCTGCACACGTGCACCCTTAGATTCTTCTGTAATGCGCTCTGAAGGTATATTATATTTCTTTGTCAGCATCCAAACCACAGCTGCTGCTCGCTTGGCAGCGATGCGGTCGTTGATGACGTCATTGCCTGTACCCTTGTCAGCATAGCCGGTTACTACAACCTTTGCCTCTGTGTTCTTGTTCAGGAAGTCAACCACCTCACGGATCTTAGCATCCTCAGAAGGAGCAATCTTGTAAGAGTTGATGGTGAAGAAGATGTCACGGCGAATCTCCTCTACCTTCTTCTCTACAGGAGCTGGCTTAGGCTCTGGCTTAGGAGCTACATATTCCTGCTTAGGAGCTGGTGCCGGAGCAGGTTCCTCTACCGGCTTAGCCTTCTTGGTATAGCTCTTGCCCAGGTTGATGCGTACACCTGCCAGTGCATTGAAGTACCAGTCAGGGTTATCTGCCTTCTTAGAGTTGTACTTGTCTGAAATCATGTTGGCATTGCCTTCGAGCATGATGCTCACAGCCTTGCTTACCTTAAATTCCAGGTCGATACCGGCTCTGCCGTAAGGGCGAACCTTCTTTCCCTGCCAGAGATACTCCAGCAGATAGTTGCTCTGATTCTTGATGTTGGCAGCCAGGTCGTTTACCTCCTGGTTAGCTCCTGCCCAGTTGATACCACCACCAACGAAGGCAGTAGCGCTAAACACGCGGTTCGGGTTCCAGCCACAGAAGAGGTTAGAGAGGTTGAACATGAAGTCCACACCCGGAGCTACATATTTCCATTTGTAGCTGGCGGTATACGGAGTACCGTCCTTGGTAGCCTTGTATCCGTTCCATCCGCCCTTGCTCCAGATACCGTTAATCTGACCACGGAGTCCGAAAACAGGAGAGAACTGGTAGCCGATGGCACCCTGGAAGTTAGGAGAAAGCAGGTCTGAGAAGCTTGCCTCACCCACAGTATATTGCCCACCAGCCTGAACATCCAGAAACCAGTGACGCTTAAACTGATATTCGTTTCCATCCTTGTCTGTGTAGGATGCTTGCGCCATAGCGGCTGTAGAGCCGATGGCTAGCATGGCCATTGCCATGAGCAGCTTAATTGATTTCATAACTTTCTACATTAAATTTTATTTCTTTACGAATTTCTTTCCATTCACAATGTAGATACCAGAACGGTTCATCTGCTTTACCTTACGTCCCTGGACATCATAGATTACATTGTTCTTCTCAGTAGAATTCACAACATGTTCGATACCAGTAGCCTTATCATTGTCTACTTTGATTGCAATCGTCATTCTTGGGTTTGTATGACAGTCGCTGGCTTGGGTTGTGGTCTTGTCCTCAAGGAACTTTCCAAAGTTTGTATCTCCGAAGGTTCCCTGCAAAATTACGATAGCGTAAAGATCGGCTTTCAATTCACCTTCTCTTAGCGGTGTATCAAAGACTAACAGCAATGTCGGCGTTGTCGGATCTTCCGGATCTACATAGCTTTCAAAGTGTCCTGTACGAATCGTCTTGTTGTTGTCGTAAACTGCAAGTCTCACTTCTCTATCAGGATTAGCAACCAAGCCATCATAGTATCCAATGTTTTTAATCATAAATCCATTCAATGCAACATCCTTGACAAAACCTGATATATCAGGCAACATCTGGTATATTGAATAATCTGATTTAAGATTTGGATCTTCAGGAGAGCCGCCCTTTCCTATCGTAAAGCTTTCCTTGATAGCTTGAGTCTTTACTTCCTTATTATTCTTTTCATAATGGAAGGTTCCTTCTGGGATTACCAACTGATAGCTAGCCTTTGCCAGGTCAGTCAACGCAACAGTAAACTGATTGTCTTTTCCTGTTACCGGAGTAAAGGTAACATCTTTCACACGCTCCCCCTTCTCATTAGCAATATAGGCATCAGCATCACTCATTACAGTAACATGAGTCAACCCATCGAAAGAAAGAGTCAGGAGATCGGCATTGCTTCCTACTATTGCAGGTGTCAACTTGTAAGCTGTCTCTACGGTCTTGATAGCAGCAGCCGGTTTTTCAACCTCAACGAATGCGAAGGCACTGGTCAGACTGCTTTGCCAATATGGAGCAGCAACATCTGCTTCTGTCTGATATTTCTTGTCTGCATGATTGCACAAAGCATAAGCAATGCTAGAGCTTCCCGTTACAGATGGATAAGATCCCTTGAATGAGAAAGTACCCAATGCTTTGTCTGCATCAAAGACATCACCCGTTTCGAGTTGTACAGCAGAGCCATCCAGTTTGGCAATTGTAAGTTTGCTTACTTCTGCACCTGCATCAGCTGTCACTCCATTGACATTCAGCATATTGTCATCAGCATCACCCAAGGTGAACACTCCGCTATTGTCTAACGCCTCAAATGCAGAAGCTTCATCTATATTGTCTACTAACAGAACCTGTTTGTTACTTACGGCAAGATACTTTCGTTCATTCTTCTTATTTACACTGGCTATCTTATACCACTTCTTGTTCTCAGGAAGAAGAACATCCGTTTCATTATAATAAGCATCAATAGCAGCCTTGAATTCTGCATCTGTTGATGCCTCATTCCCGACAACTTCGTTCAAAGCAACATAAGCGGCACTGGTAACCTTAGGATAGCCCACCGAATTATTCTGCAACAATTTCAGAGCTTTCAAATATGCGGCAGAACCGACAACAACATATTCTACATCAAAAGCCTTATTGTAGCGTTCCCATTCGGCATCGCCCTTCTTGTCGTTGCAAACTACATTAGCAGGAACAATAAGTTTATAAGTACCCTTCTTTGAGATAGCACCTGCAGCGCCCTGTATTTCAAAATTAACTTTCGTATCAGATGCCTTGACAGCCTTTGCTATCAGATAGTCGTTACCATCTTTCAGTAATTTCACGCTGGCAGCCTCATCTACATATCCAACCTTCTCTCCGAAGTCTACGGCAATAGTAAGAGGTAAAGTTTCAATGGTTCCCGCTGCAGGAGTAATCGAAACAGGACTAAAAGGAGCCTTGATGACAAAAGAGAATTTCATTTCCTTGTTCTCAAAGCCTTCCTTATCAACAAAACTCTTTGCAGGAACCGTAAGTGTATATGTACCATTCTTTGCTATCTGGCTAGCAGCAGATAAGGTCACCACATTGTCTTTTACAGTAGCAGAAAGCGTTTCGCTGCTCGTTCCATCAGAGAGTGTGATTTTGGATGCATCTTTAACCAGCATGTTGCGGTCGAATGTAAGATGCATGTTTTCAAAGTACTCTAAAACACTGCCATTCTCAAAATCACCTGTAGCTGTCAGAATGGTAGACGGCATGGTATAGAGTACCGTAATCTTTTTTAATTGAGCATTCGAAAAACTGTTTTTGTATATTAAGTCATGGATATCCTGCTTTTTATCATTAATCCATGTCTTGTATCCATCTTCCTGACTTCCTAATTCATCGTCTGTCACTCGAAGATCACCTACAGTACTACCTTCGGAGAAAGATACTCTGTCAAGACGTCCGATATCAGGTGCATGCACTTTCATCAAAGCCTGCTGACTGACTTTGAGATAATAGGAGATATCATGAGTATAGCGATTAGTAAAGTTTACGATGGCTGTACCCAATCCCAGATTACCCCACTCAAAATCAATAGTAATGTCGCCATTAGAGAAAACATTATCAGTAACGGGAACTTCATTACTATTACCTTCAGGTGGAGTTATGGAAGGAGTAAGGCTGAGTGGCTGACTGAAATCAAATACAACAGTGCGCTGTATCTGAGCCCAACCGGGGGCAGACACACAAGCCAGTAATATGACAAACAATGATTTCTTCATAATAGGTAAGTTTAAATGTTTTATTAGCGCATGTTCATATCTATTTCGTCAGTAGCCGTCTTTACACACAGTTTCCAAGTGCCGTCTACTTTCACCGGATTGAACATATAAGCTGTCTTTGCCGGTTCAGCGGTTCCAGCCTGTTTTGCCGGTGCAAAGGTAACATCATATTTCACATCATTGCAGCCTTGCAACTGAAATGAGTAATATACGCGTGTATAATCCAATACAGGGAACATCTTAAACTTGTTAAGATATCTTTGTCTTGTTTCTTCTGTGAGAGGTTTCACTTCTTGCGTAGAATCGGTATATTCATGCAAATTGGCAAGCACTGCGTTATAATCCTTTGCCTTGAGTTGCGCCATGGCATCATCACAAAGTTTCAACATAGCAGCCGTATCTTCTTCTGTCAATTCGCTTCTGAATTCATCAACCTGCTGTTCGCGACTTTTCTTTTTCTCACCGCATGAACATAATGAGAAGACCAATATAGCCAAGAGAGAATATAATATAGTTTTTTTCATACCCGTCACATTTTTAAATAAAAAGAGGGTGCGCCGCTCTTTTAGGCACACCCTCTAATTAGAGCTTAATTATTAATTTCCTTTTCAATAAATGTCTTAATCACCGATTGTACCGTTGATTGTGAACTCAACCTTAGTAGTAAACTCACCCCACTCGTAAGCGATAGTGATAGGAACTCTTACCTTGAAGGTTTCTACGTTACCACCATTGTTGTAGTACCAGATTGTACCGAACTTAGCCTTATTAGCCTCCATGAAGGTTGCCAAAGCAGCATTCTGACTTGCAGAGTTGTAAGAAGTCAAATCGTTGGTGTAAGTTACCTTACCCTTAGTCTTAGAATCTGTAGCAACACCACTTCTATTACCGCATCTGAGTTCAACGTCTCCACTAATCTTATCCATTGTAGTCCAATGACCGCCGCCAAGAGTTGTCTCAACGTTAGCAGGTGTAGTATCGATCGTAATAGACTTCACATTGTAGTAACCCCAGAACCAGAGGTGGTCACCCCACATATTACTCTGGTTAGCTACACAACCTGCCTCAGAAACAGTAGCAGTATTCCAACCACGCCAGTCGTACAACTTGAAGAGATCAAGAGCGTAGATAACGTTACCATTGGTGTTAGCATCGATACGTGGCTCTGTAGCAACATCAATCAAGTTGATTGGACGCTCCCAAGATGTCAGGAAGATACCATCCTTAACAAACTCAGCAACACCACAAGTATTCTCAGTTACAACACCTACCCAAGAGCGAAGCTCCTTCTGGATATTAGCATTCGCTGGTTCATAACCAATCGCATTCAAGACAGCCTTTGTTGTTTCATTCTTTATCAATGTAATCTCACTAGTAGCAGGATCCAATGTTGCAATTTTAACATAAGAAGTACCCTTTACTGCATAGAGATCTTCATTCATGAATGCACCATCTGCGTAGTCAATAGCACAACCCTCAAGAGTTTCCTGCAACTTAGCCTTGCTGAATACGTGAGAGTCACCAATGATATACTTGCAGAACAACTTGTTCCACTTGGTATCAGCAGCACTTCTCTGTGGAGTGATTGTATAACCACCAACTACAACAGGCTCAGGAACGAAGTAATACTTGTGAGGACCTACTAACTTAGCAACATTACCCTTCAAAGTAGAAGTAACCTTGCGGCTAATACCAAGGATATCGCCACCATTTGTAGGTTCCTTAACATCGAAGATAACTGCTTCCTTACCATTTATAGAACCATCAAGTCCCTTCCAGTACTCAGGAATCAACTCACCGAATGTCTGGTTCTTATTGATACGTGACAAGTTGTAAGTCAACTTAACATAGATGTAAGGATACTTAGCCTTTGCATTACCTACGTAACGTACATAGCGAACTACAGGAACAGGATTAGCCTGATCATGAGTCAACTTCTCAAGATCTTCAGCAGACAAATGCCACTTAAACGCATGGTTAGTTGTACCCTCTGTATTAGCGAAGTACTCAATATGACCAAGATCATCAGCAGCGTCGTATGTACCACCCTTCTCAGGAGCAGCCTTGAACATCTTCAGATCCTTAGTAGTATTACCAGCAGCATCAGAACCGAAATTACCCTTATCATCAATAGTATACTGCTCATCGAAGTCCTTCTTTGTCATATTCTCAAGACCCTCTGTCAATACAGTTGCAGAGAACTGAGCCCATGTAGTCTTCAAATCATCAATACCATTGCAGAGGTCGAACTTAGCATCCTTTGTCAACAAATCAATTGCCTTATTAGGAGCAACCTCTGGGTTCTGGCGTGTAATGTGAATCAAGATGTAACCATCCAAAACCACCTTATCACCACGCTTAACGAGTACCTGAACCAATGGCTCACGGTCGATAGAAGTAGCAGACTCAGAAGTTGGATTACCCTCTGCATCAACATTCCATGCACGGAGAATACCAGCGTCTTTGTTAACCCACTTAGCATAACGGCTATCAATTGTAGCGTTACCGTCTACCTTGTATTCAACGAGGTTGAACTGATATGTCAAGCCCCATTCCTTACCTTCTTCTAATGACATCTCCTTCAGGTTAACACCAAGCTTATTAGGAGTACCAGGAGTAAACTGCTTAACATCCTCTACCATCATATGGAGTCCGAGGTAGCTTGCAATATCAATACCCTCAGCGCTGTTATAGTAAAGTTCAAGAGCTGCACCATCTGGATCTGCCAAAGCCTCCTGAGGTGAGTCATAAACGTGAACCTTCTTGGTAACATCATCAGCAGTTGTGCCGAAGTACTTATCTACAGGAACACCTGTTTCATCACCCATACGGGTATTAGGCAAACCTGCTCCAGCATAATGAGGTTTCAATCTCCAGTACAAAGCCTCGAGGTAAGCCTTCTGCGGCTGAATCAAAGCATAATCAGAAGTAACCTTGCCTTCAGCTACTGTACTTGCAGCAGTCTTAGCCTGCAAAGCAATCGTATTAGCTGTCTCATTCTTATCTTTAACAGTTGGGAATGGTTCCAACTTTTCAGGATGCTGAATCTTCAAACCTGCTGTTACAATACCATTAGATGTATTGAAGAGAGCCTTACCTGCATCGTTCAACTCTGGAGAAGTAATATTTCCAAGCGCTGAAGCTGTAGCACGAGTATGATAATTCAAGATTGTTGGCTCAAGGAGATTGAAGCCCGTAATATCCTCGTATGCCATATCAGCATTTGATGGATTCATGTGATACTTAACACCCCAAGCAGGACCATAATTGTACAAAGTTGCAGCAGCAGGAGCAACGGCTAATGAATTGTTCAATCTGTCTGGCAAATAGTTATCAAGACCTGTGATTGTCTTATGGCTACCATCAGTAGTAGTCAAACGGCTAAGACCAGTCAAATTTTCCTTATGCCCTAAGTATTAACCATGCAAGTAGTCATAAGTCAAAGTCTCAATACCATCCAAGTAGAGATTTGGCATGAATACCAAGCCTGTCAAATCACCAGTAAGCGAAATAACGACCTTTTCACCAGAAATACCCTTAACACCTGTGAGGATCAAGTTTTGCTTATCCAAAGTAGCGGTGATAGAGTTTGGAGTTTCTGAAACAAACTGAACATTACTCTGTTTTACCTTCTTGCCATCCTTGTAGATGTCGAAGTAACCAGATTCAGCATTAGGAACATAGTACTCATAAGATGCTGCGGATGCGCTTGTGCCTGCTTCACCCTTCTCGCCTTGTTCGCCCTTCTCGCCTTTCTCGCCCTGAGGACCGCGAGCCAAGTGGTCAGTCTTTTTACTATTCTCATACCAGTAACCATCGGCACCGATAGTCCATGCAGTACCAGGAGCGCCATCCTTACCATTTGAAATAGTGACTGATTTTCCATCACTGAGCTTTACAGTAATACCATCACTATTTTCTGTTACTCCGGTAACAAGACCACCACCCTTAATCAAATTCTGAATGGTCTCAATTGCTTTTGCATTAGAATCAATCTGCTGTTGCAAATTGCTAATGTCATCATCGTAGTCCTTACAAGAAGTAAATGTGCTTACCGAGGCAATTGTCAATGCACCCATAAGCAGCGCGCTAAAATACGTTCTTTTCATACGGTAATAATTTATAAAGTTATACGATTTTCCTAGCCTTTCGGCAGGAAGTTATTAATTAATTCTCTATATTGAATCAAGAGTTCCGTTTGATGAAAAGAGTCTGCACTCTTAGAAAAGTTCTTCGTTCTCTTTCAAAGGTCCTCTTAGAAAAGTTATTTTTTATCGTTCTTAAATATTGTGGCTTTTATCGCCACTCAGTTCTTATCGTCTATGGAATATCTCCAGCCGGGAGATTTTTCATGTTGCAAATATAGGTATATTTTTCGAAACTTGCAAGTTTTTGAGCATTTTTTTTCAAAAAAAGGCTAATTTTCTTATGTTTTTTATAAAATAGCCCCCATATTGGGCTTCTAACCCGTCCATTTTCCCTGTTTTCCTCCATTTTGCCGATATAAAACCTACACCTTATTATATATAGGGGAGATTGGCAGTCCTACACCTTATTATATAGGAACCATCTAGATACGAATGCATGAGTATCTACCAGGAATGTTGTTTTCTGCAGATTACCGAAAAAAATCCGTTTTTCTTTGGTATTATTCCCAAATAGTTGTATCTTTGCACAAAATTACAAGTAATACTGGAGATATGAAGCAAGATACTAAAAGAATACCTTATGGACGCAATGACTTCGTACAAATCATAGAGCAAAACAATTACTATGTGGACAAGACGATGTATTTGCCAGCATTGGAAGATGAGGCGGTAAACCTCTTCTTTATCCGTCCTCGCCGTTTTGGCAAGAGCGTATTCATCAGTATGCTCCAAGCTTATTATGACTGTAACATGAAGGATAAGTTCAAGGATCTGTTCGGCAATCTGTGGATTGGCAAGAATCCTACTCCCCTTCAAGGTAAATATCTGGTTCTCTATCTTGATTTTTCGCAAGTAGGCGGACGTATCGACCAGCTGGAAGACAAGTTTAACCGTTATTGCAAAGTGAAGCTGGATAGTTTTGCGGATGTCTACCGTCAATACTATTCGGAGGATTTTGTAAAGAAGGTCTTCGAGGCGGAAGACGCCGTAGACAAGTTGATACTTATCAACGACGAATCGAAGAAGCTGAATCTTCGTACCTATCTCATCATTGACGAATATGACAACTTCACCAACACTGTGCTCAACGAGCAGGGTGAAGGAGTATATCGTGCCATTACCCATGCTGAGGGTTTCTATCGTGATATCTTCAAGAAATTCAAAGGTTCGTTTGAACGTATCTTTATGACGGGTGTGAGTCCTGTGACGTTCGATGATGTAACCAGCGGTTTCAACATCGGATGGCATATATCCACCAAGAAGCAATTCAACCAGATGTTAGGATTTTCTACAGAAGATGTCTATCAGATGTTCAACTATTATAAGGAAAAGGGCGAAATTGCAGCCAATGCCAACATTGATGACATTGTTAACGAGATGAAACCCTGGTATGATAACTATTGCTTCTCGAAGAGTGCCTTGACATCTCAAAGTAAGATCTTCAACTGCGATATGGTGTTCTATTATCTGCGCAACTATCTGAGCTCTGGCAAGGGACCTGAAGAGATGATAGACCCTAACACCAAGACCGACTATAACAAGATGAAAAAGCTCATCCAGCTCGACAAGCTGGATGGCGACCGAAAGGGCGTGATTCGCACGATTGCCGAGACAGGAGAGATTGTGACTACACTCTATGACACCTTCCCTGCAAGAATGATAACAGACCCGCAGGTATTTCCAAGCCTGCTGTTTTATTATGGCATGCTTACCATCAAGGCTACGAGAGGAGCAAAGCTTATACTCGGAATTCCGAACAACAATGTGCGCAAGCAATATGATAAGTATCTGTCAACCGATATGCTGCAGCCCCAAGAGTAGAAGTTCTAAGGCAGGGGACTCAACTGCATAAAATCATCATGCAATTTGAGGGTTGGGAACTAAAGAACATGAAGGAGGTATAAATATCCAGAGAAGAGGGTGCGTCATCAGTCCATGACGCACCTTCTTTTACTTTTAATAAAGGCTGGACAGCAAGCCCCGAACGCCTAACAGACTAACGAATCGTATTACACCAAGCCGCCTCATTCTGATAACTCAAGTGCTTCATTCAGCTAACAGAGCTATTTCGTTCAGCCAACGCAGCCATATTATTCAGCCAACGAAATTGACTCTTCCACCCAACGAAGTCGAATCTTTAACCCAGCGCAGTCGAATCTTCCGCCCAGCGCAGTCGTATCTTTAACCCAACGCAGTCATATCTATCGACTCAATGAAACGTATGAACTTGTTAAATGACGTACATGATTTCATCTGATTACTTAAACTGGTTGGAGTCCCTACACCTTATCATATATACTGGCATTGAGATGTGAATATCGAAAAAAGCTTTGGGTAATCCAGAGATTAATCGTAACTTTGTTGGCTGTTTACTAATTTGTTATACAACAAAGCACTTCATGCAACATAATATTCACATAGATAGAGTAATTCTGCCGACGATACAGGAGAAATTACGTCACGATGTAGTTGCAGATGCGTCACGACGTAGCAACAACTACGTCCCCGACGTAGTGACAGCTACGTCGCGACGCAATTTCAGAAGCATCCTGTCCATTATCAAGTAAGGCTCTTTTGAAGTTCAAAAGAGCCTTTTTGGGATTTCAAATAAGCCTCATTTAAAGTTCAAGTGAGCCCTACTTAAACATTACGTAAGCCTCACTTCCATTTTTGGTGATAAAAAGACGAAAAAAGGGCTATATTGAACGCAAAAAACCTTGTTTTGTTCAGTCGTTGCACCAAGCGTTCCAATGAATAGAAAAACAAAAAGTAAGCAGGAAGCACCTGAATACCAGTTAATTATGCCGGTTTTGGTATACCTAGGGTGTGGCAATAGGTGGCAATAAGGTGACAATAGAAATAGGGTCTATTGCCACCATTAAACCATTGTATACCAGTAAGTTAGTATGCGTGTGGCAAATGTGGCAATAAAATCGAGAGTAAACTGATGCAAGTAGCTGCGTTGGCCATCGCAAGTACTTGCGAAGAGCAATGAAGCCTGTTTCGAAGGACATCGAAACAGGCTTCATTTATTTATTCTAGAATTCTGCGTTCTTTGGTGTACGTGGGAATGGAATCACGTCGCGGATATTCTGCATACCGGTTACGAAGAGAATCAGACGCTCGAAACCGAGACCGAAACCTGCGTGTGGGCATGAACCATACTTACGGGTATCGAGATACCAGTTCATATCCTTCATAGGGATGTTGCGAGCCTCAATCTCACCCATCAGCTTGTCATAGCCCTCCTCACGGACAGAACCACCGATAATCTCACCAATCTGTGGGAACAGTACGTCGGTACCCTGAACGGTCTGACCGCTCTTGCCACCGAAACCACTCTCCTCCTCGTCTATCTTCATATAGAATGCCTTGATAGCCTTAGGATAGTTGGTCATGATAACCGGGCGCTTGAAGTGCTCCTCTACGAGGAAACGCTCATGCTCTGAAGCCAGGTCATCACCCCACTCGCATGGGAACTCAAACTTCTTACCGTTGGCAATAGCCTCCTGAAGGATGCGGATACCCTCGGTATATGGAAGATGAACGAAGTCGGAATTCAATACGCCTTCCAGACGGGCAATCAGGCCCTTGTCAATCATCTTGTTCAAGAAAGCAAGATCGTCCTTGCAATGCTCCAGTGCCCAACGGATACAATACTTGATGAAGTCTTCCTCCAACTCCATCAAACCATCCATATCCAGGAAAGCAACCTCTGGCTCTACCATCCAGAACTCAGCCAGGTGGCGAGGAGTATTACTGTTCTCTGCACGGAAGGTTGGACCGAAGGTGTAGATGGCGCCGAGTGCTGTAGCACCGAGCTCACCCTCCAACTGACCGGAAACGGTCAATGAAGTCTGCTTGCCGAAGAAATCATCAGAATAGTCAATCTTGCCATCCTCGGTCTTCTTCAGGTTGTAGAGGTTCTTGGTAGTTACCTGGAACATCTGACCAGCACCCTCGCAGTCGCTGGCTGTGATGAGCGGAGTATTGAAATAGAAATATCCATGCTCATGGAAGTAAGTGTGGATAGCCATTGCCATGTTATGGCGGATACGCATCACGGCACCAAAGGTATTGGTACGGAGACGGAGGTGAGCATACTGACGCATGTATTCGAAGCTCTGTCCCTTCTTCTGCATAGGATAGTCGCTGCCGCAGAGACCGTAAATCTCGATGCTCTCGCACTGGATCTCAACACTCTGTCCGGCACCCTGGCTTTCTACCAGCGTACCTACGGCGCTGATACAAGCACCGGTAGTAATCTGACGGAGCTGATTCTCATCGACCTTTGATGGGTCGACTACTATCTGAATATTATTAATAGTAGAACCATCGTTAAGAGCGATAAAATCGACTGCTTTGCTACTACGATGGGTACGAACCCATCCCTTGACATTCACGATTGAGCCGTAGGCTGTACTCTTGAGCAAGTCTACAACTTTAGTTCTTTTTACTTTTTCCATTGTTAATTAATAGGTTAAAAAGGAGACTAAACAGATAGTCTCCTTTCTTATTATATCTTATTATCCTTATTCAAAAGCACCCATGCGGAGCATGTCTACCTCCTTCTCAGTAAGGAAGCGCCAGTCACCGCGACGGAGATTTTTCTTAGTCAAACCTGCGAACTGTACACGGTCGAGCTTGGTAACACGATAGCCGAGGCTCTCGAAGATACGGCGCACGATACGGTTCTTGCCACTATGAATCTCGATGCCAACCTGTGCCTTGTCGCGATCATCAGCATACTCTACAGCATCTGCCTTGATCTCACCATCTTCCAAGGTGATACCCTCACGGATCTGATCCATATCGTGAGCTGTCAGGTTTTTATCGAGGTGAACGTGATAAACCTTCTTCTTCAGGAACTTAGGGTGAGTAAGTTTAGAAGCCAGGTCACCATCGTTGGTCAAGAGAAGTACACCTGTTGTATTACGGTCGAGACGACCTACAGGATAGATACGCTCAGGACAAACATCCTTTACGAGGTCCATCACAGTCTTGCGCTGCTGAGGATCATCGCTGGTTGTAACATAATCCTTTGGCTTGTTGAGCAATACGTATACCTTCTTCTCCAAAGTTACAGGAGCGTCGTGGAACTTCACCTCATCGGTACGAAGGATCTTGGTACCCAACTCGGTAACTACCTCACCATTGACAGTTACCAGACCTGCCTGGATGAACTCATCAGCCTCACGGCGAGAGCATACACCAGCATTGGCGAGGAACTTGTTCAAGCGCAATGGCTCTGTTGGGTCGATGTTTTCCTCCTTATATTCGATACGCTTCTTCATGCTATACTTAGCATTTGGATCGTAACCAGGAGTGTGCTGACGGAAACCGCCACCACGGTTGTTGCCATAGCCACCCCCCTGTGGACGGCCATAACCGCCACGGTTGTTGCCATAACCACCCTGCTGAGGACGACCATAACCACCACGGTTGTTGCCATAGCCACCCTGCTGAGAACGAGACTGGTAGCCGCCCTGCTGGCGTGGCTGATAGCCACCCTGCTGACGAGGCTGATAACCACCCTGCTCATCATTATTGTTGTAACGAGGACGATAGCCCCCCTGCTGAGGACGAGACTGATAGCCTCCCTGCTGACGTGGCTGGTAGCCACCACGGTTGCTGTTACCATAACCACCACGGCTCTGATAGCTGCTGCGCTGTGGACGCTCGCTGCTGCCTGTACTCTGCAAGCCAGCACCGAAACCTTCAGGACGGAAACCGCCTTCGCTGTTACTGCTACTTCTGTCGCTGCTGTATGCGCGATGTGAATTGATACGAGGACGCTGTGTGCGACCTACTGGTCGATAACTCTTCTGATAACCACCTGCTGGGTTGTAGCCCTCACGGGTTCTCTCATTCTCAGAAGACTGATCTTGAGGTTTGTTTTCAAATTCTGAATCCATTTTCTTAAAATACTTAATAGCCTCACGGCTGGGTTAATAAATCTAATTTTTACTTATATATATGTACTAAAACTACAAAATTCCTTTGTGTATATTAGATACCTGTATAATTGCTTGGTGTGATTGCCATCAGTTCTGCCTTAACACTATCACTCACATTCAATCCCTGGATAAACTCATGAATAGTTTCCTCTGTCATGTGCTGGTTGGTACGTGTCAACGCCTTCAATGCCTCGTAAGGATGTGGATATGCCTCACGGCGAAGGATAGTCTGGATAGCCTCAGCTACAACTGCCCATGTATTATTCAAATCTTCCTGCAGTTTCTCCTCGTGAAGAATCAGTTTACGCAAGCCCTTCAATGTACTCTGGATAGCAATGACGCTATGACCGAGAGGCACACCGATGTTACGGAGTACGGTACTGTCAGTAAGGTCGCGCTGCAAGCGGCTAACCGGAAGTTTCTGTGCCAGGAACTGAAGAATGGCATTGGCTATGCCCAGGTTACCTTCACTGTTCTCATAATCGATAGGATTCACCTTGTGAGGCATCGCACTTGAGCCTACCTCACCTGCCTTGATCTTCTGCTTGAAGTAATCCATAGAGATATACATCCAGAAGTCACGGTCTAAGTCGATGATAATGGTGTTGATACGACGGATGGCGTCAAAGATAGCGCCAAGGTAGTCATAGTTACTGATCTGTGTGGTATACTGCTCGCGCTCCAAACCGAGTTTTTCGCTGACAAACTTGTTGCCGAATGCTTTCCAGTCATACTGTGGATAAGCTACATGGTGAGCATTGTAGTTACCGGTAGCACCACCGAACTTAGCTGTAATCTTGCAAGCCTTGAGCGAATTAAGCTGCTCGGTAAGACGGTAAACATAAACCATGATTTCCTTGCCCAGGCGGGTAGGTGAAGCAGGCTGTCCGTGAGTCTTAGCCAGCATAGGCACATTCTTCCACTCATCAGCATAAGTCTGGAGCTGTGCAATCAGCTCTTCAACCTGCGGATAGAAGCACTCTTCCAAAGCCTCTTTTACAGAGAGAGGCACACTAGTGTTGTTGATATCCTGAGATGTCAAACCAAAATGGATAAACTCCTTGTAAGCATCCAAGCCTCCGATCTTATCGAATTCTTCCTTGATAAAATACTCTACAGCCTTTACATCGTGATTGGTAATCTTCTCGATGTCTTTTACGCGCTGTGCTTCATTTTCGTCAAAATTACGATAAATGTCACGCAGACGTTCGAACAGCGACTTGTCGAAAGAAGCAAGCTGTGGCAAAGGTAACTCGCATAGAGTAATGAAGTATTCAATCTCTACGCGTACACGATAACGAATGAGAGCATACTCTGAGAAGTAGTTAGCGAGCTGCTCTGTTTTTCCCCTATAACGACCATCAATTGGTGATATGGCAGTCAATAAATCTAAATTCATAACAATACGTATTATATATATAGGGTGCAAAATTAATGAATTATCGTGAGAAAACAGAGAAAATAGTGATAAAATAATTTAAAAGCATAAAAAAAGGCCTCTCAACATTTGTTGAAAGACCTTCACTATTGTGGGCGTTGACGGATTCGAACCGCCGACCCTCTGCTTGTAAGGCAGATGCTCTAAACCAGCTGAGCTAAACGCCCTCTAAAAAAAGTCCCTGCAACCACTAAAGTGAATCACAGGGAACACCCCCGTGGGCGCTGACGGATTCGAACCGCCGACCCTCTGCTTGTAAGGCAGATGCTCTAAACCAGCTGAGCTAAGCGCCCTTACTTTTCGTAAGCGGTTGCAAAGGTACGACTATTTTTTGGTTCCACCAAATTTTTCAGCAACTTTTTTCGTTTTTTCTTCAAAAAAGTGCATTTTCTGGTGTTTTTCCTCAATTTTCAGGGTAAAAACGGTCAGTTTTTGCATTTCAATTGCCAAAAACAGCCAACCAAGAGAAAGTACTTACGATGGGACTGCCAAACCTCTTTCAATTCCAAAAGGTACTAATTGAGAAAGAAAAGTTCTTTTTAAGAAATTCAAAGAAACAAAAAAAGGCATTCTTCACGAGGAAGAATGCCCTATTCTATTTTTATACCTTATATTATATATACTGTATAATTACTCACCAACCTGAACAGTTGCACGACGGTTGTAAGAAGCAGGAGTCAAATCCTTAACACCACCGTTAGCCTTAACTACGATGTTCTCCTTAGCAACACCCAACTTAACGAGCTCATCAGCTACCTTCTCAGCACGAGCCTTAGAAATCTTCTGGTTAACAGCTGCAGAACCAGTAGCGCTGTCAGCATAACCGTTAACTACCAACTTAGCGTTGTTGTCCTTAGCATACTGAGCGAGAGCCTGTACGTTTACGAGATCCTTCTTAGAAGCAACCTTAGACTTGCCGATGTTGAAGAATACAGAAACTGGAGTAGCAACATACTCCTTAACTGCCTTATCCTCTACAGACTTCTGGTTGTTCAAGAGATTCTTCAAACGGTCGTTCTCTGCATTAGCATCGTTCAACTTAGCATTGATAGCGTCGAGTTCTGACTGATGAAGAGCATTGATAGCGTCAACATCTGGAACCTTGTTCCAAGTAGCCTTACCCAAGTTGTATGTAACACCGACCTCAACATTCAAAGAACGGTCGTGTCTTGCAATCACCTTGTCGATAGAGCGAGATGTGCTAGGCTTAGCACCTGCCAATACACCTGTGTAACCATCATAGTCGCTAGCACCTAATGCATAGTTTACATCGAGGTTGACAGCCCACTTCTTATTGATCTTGAACTCGTTCAAGATACCAACACCAACTACAGGAGCATAGCAGTTAGCGCTCATGTTACGGTTAATACCAAAACCTGCGTAAGGGATGCAATCCCAAACACGAGCCTCGTTGTAACCACACAACATATTGCTAACATTGAACAAAACCTGCTCATTCAAAGTCCAATACTTATTTGCATTTGTTGACTTATTCTCAGAAACTACTGTACGGCCCCAAACGCCATTTAACTTGGTACGGAGACCGAGACCTGGTGTGAACCACTTACCTACAGCAACAGAGAAACCGAGATTGTTTCTGAAACCCTTGAGTGGGCTCTTAGAGAAACCATTGCCCTCTTCCTGGTTGCCCCAGAATGCAGAACCAGCAACGTTTGCCTGAACAAACCAATTGCTCCAGAAAGAATTTGTTGCAACGCTATACTTCTCAGTAGTTGCTGCATCCTGAGCCATACTGCCCATTGTTACGCTAGCCAATGCTAGCACTGCTAATAACTTTTTCATAACTTTATAATTTAAAAATCAATTTATATATATATATACCTTCTGAATGACGGAGCAAAGATAATACTATTTTTTGAAATAACCTTCATTTTCTAAAAAAAATAGCATTTTTCGTTAACTTTTTTAAGAAAAACGGGATTTTTCCTCGCTTTTAACCTAAAAGATGCTCAATTTCCTGCTGACGGAGGATACAAAGTACCGACTTTCCGTCGGGCGTATAATTGACATTCTGGCAGGCAAAAAGATCATTCACCAGCCCCTCCATCTCTTCATTACTCAATATCTGCCCCTGAGGTATTGCAGCCTGGCGAGCCAGACTCAAAGCCAAAGTCTGATTGATTTCATCAATGGCTGATACGCCCTTTTCTACTGCAGAAGAAACCATGTCCTGTACCAGTTTAAGAGGATTCAATCCTTCAAGTCCGCCAGGAACTGAATTTACGGCATAGCTTCCGCCTCCAAGATCTTCCAGTTCAAAGCCCATCGATTCCATTTCAGGCAGGATCTTTTCAAAGATTACCTTCTCTGACATCGGGAACTGCACAACCTCAGGAAAGAGGACTTTCTGTGAATGAAAGGTCCGGTCAGCCAACTGGCGCAAATACTGTTCGAACAAGACACGCACATGGGCACGATGCTGGTCGATAATCATCAATCCCGATTTTACCGCAGTCATGATATACTTACCTTTATACTGATAATGGGCTGGCGATTTCTCTGCAATGATACTGTCTGGCGTATTATCCTGACTAGAATCATCAGAAAACACCATGGTCTGCTCCATCCCCTGCACATCATCCTGATCTTTGAGTCCTTCATAAAGTTGTTCCCATTTTTCATCCACCTGAGGCTTTGACTTAGGAACAGAGAAGCCTGCTCCCATAGGAACTGCTCCTGTGGAAGAGGAAGACTTGAACGGATTATAACCAGGATTCAAACTGATCTTCGGTGCCGCAGCAGCCGTACTCATCTCTGGATTATAAACAGGGATGTCCGGTTTATCCTCGGTATCGAAATCAATGGTAGGTACATCATTGAACATACCGATGGACTCCTTGACCGAAGCCGAGAGGATTTGCCAGATAGCCTGCTCATTCTCGAATTTGATTTCAGTCTTCGTAGGATGGATATTCACATCAATATCCTTCGGATCTACATCAAAATACAGAAAGTAAGGCACCTGTTCACCCTGAGGAACCAGACGGTCATAAGCAGCCATCACAGCCTTATTGAAATAAGGATGTTTCATGTATCTCCCATTGACAAAGAAGAACTGATGCACACCTTTCTTTCTGGCAGATTCCGGTTTGCCCACAAATCCAGACACCTTACACATAGTGGTTTCTACATTTACCGGCAGGAGTTCCTGATTGAAACGCTTGCCGAAGACATCGAGAATGCGCTGACGCAAATTAGCGGCACGCAAATTGAATACTTCGGTACCATTGCTATGTAAAGTAAAGGTGATTTGAGGATTTACCAATGCAATCCGCTCGAAAGCCGTCAGAATATTGTTCAACTCTGTAGAATTGGACTTCAGGAACTTTCTTCGCGCGGGTACATTATAAAAGATATTGCTGACAGAGAAGATGCTTCCCACAGCACAGGAGCATGGCTCCTGTTTCTCATATCGGGAACCAGAAATCTGTATCAGGGTTCCTATCTCGTCGGTAGCCTGTCGTGACTTCAGTTCTACCTGAGCCACAGCAGCTATTGATGCCAAAGCTTCGCCACGGAAGCCCATGGTGCGAAGAGCAAACAAATCATCAGCCTTACGGATTTTGGAAGTAGAATGACGTTCGAAAGCCAAACGAGCATCTGTTTCAGACATACCTTTTCCATCATCTATCACCTGGATGTTGGTACGACCAGCATCGGTAACTGTGACATGGATATTCCTGGCACCCGCATCGACTGCATTTTCGACCAGCTCCTTGATAACTGAAGCCGGACGCTGTATAACCTCACCTGCTGCTATCTGATTGGCAACAGAATCGGGTAAAAGTTGAATAATATCACTCATCTCTAAATATTAATCATATAAGAAAATGATGCTTCATTATAATCAGTCAGTCAGTTTCTGAAGTGGAGCTTCATGACGCTTAATGTTCTTGAGTTCGGAGCCCTTGGATTTACCACGCCATACAAAGATATCATTCTTATCTTTAGGACGCAAATCCTCGAACCAGGCAAAATTGTTAAGTTTATATTTTGCCGGCGGAATCTGCGTCATAGGATACATGGTAGACGTAAACTTATTGGTCCAGATTTTCTCCATCTTCCTGCCCGGTCCCATATACATGCGCATGGTATCGGTCTCCAGATAATTCAAGCCAATGAGCGAACTGTCCTTATCATCCGTCATATAATAGATGGTCTGCACATTACCGATAGACTCTCCTTGTTTAATCTCACCTTTTTCAAAGTAAGATTTCATCTCAGAAGAACTGATCTGATTGAAATGAACACTATCCGGCATCTGCTCTACAGACAGCGCCTGTCCGATGACATGGGCAAAACGAACGGTAGAGTCGTTCATGAAGACCAGAATCTTCTCGCCCAGCAACTGACGGTTTCCATTCCAGACGATAGGATCCTTATACATGGTCATGCAGGAATCCTGAGAATTGAAAACCAGGGAATCGCAGATGGCCTGCATATCCAGGCGATAGGCACGGACCTTAGGATAAGCATGCACCTTACGGTATACCGAATCGGTATTGATATGGAAGGTATTGATACGCATGGTATCAGAATGAACCCAAAGGGTATCTTTCTGCGAATAGTCGATCGCTACAGGATTGCGGGTGGCAAAGCCATTACCGGTTTTCTCGTTGTAACGCAGATAATTGCAAGTCAGGGAATTTTTATTTTTCTTGTCTACATAAACCACATTGCCATATCCGGTACTCTCCCCATCCTTTACATAATAGAGCGTATCACCCGTAAGCGTCTTGTCTTTATCTACAACCGTAGAGCGCCCGTAAAGCTGTGCTCTATCGGTCTTGGTATCATAATACCCATTTTCGGTCTTGACAACACTTGCACCGGAAACAATCTTAGAAGGTCCTACCATGTGAGCCTTTGACTTACGGACATCGTAATACAAAGTATCGGTGGTAACAACATCCTTGCCGCTGCGCAACTTGACATTATAGACAAACTTAGCCTCACGCGTTTCGGTATGATACTCACCCCAATCGGCAACCAGTTTATCCTTACCATCAATCAGCGTTCCGCCGTCAAAGAAGTTTGCCATATTATACAAGCGGTCGAAATCCAAGCTATCAGTACGCAAAGTCTGCCGACGATGATGCAAGACCACATTTTTGCGTGCTCTCATCATCTGCATCTGCCCATCATACTCTGCTCTATTACAAGTGAGTGACAAGGTGTCTCCCTGCCGGTAATGAACATGTCCGAAAGCTTTCACGGAATTAGAAGCCTGATAGAAATACGCGCTGTCACAGGTAAGATGACTGCCCTGATGCAAGAAAGAGACCTTACCTTTCAATATTTGGGCATCAGGATTATTACCGAACATATCATAGTACAATTCATCTGCATGCAAAAGATATACGCGGTCACCATGAGGGCGTTTTCTGGCATGCTTCTTTGGAGCCTGCATGGCTTGCATCAGACAAAACCCAAACAGGCATAGAATCATAACCGATATGATTCTATGCCCTCTGATATGATTATTTAATCTTTTATTTATCATTTAATCCAACCTTGATATTCAAACTTACAATCCTTATAGCGATCGTTCATACGAACATAAGTCTGCTTGATTTTATTGACTACCCAGTCGTGCAAGGTCTGGGCACGCTCCTTAGCCAACACTACATCCTTCATCACCTGAAAATCTTCGGTAATAGTAGCTCTATGTCCGTCAACACGGCTTACCAGTTTTACCAAAGCACAAGTGGTTTTACCCTTGGAATTCACCATCGTGAAAGGTGCAGAAACCTCACCTACCTTCATTGTATCTACCGTACGGGCAACCTCGGTAGGCAGATCCTTCATCTGGAAGCGGGAAGTTCTTGACTGGTCAGGAGTAACATTGGCCATCAAACCCTTGTTGTTGCGGGTATCCTTATCATCAGACAATGCTTCAACAGCCTGCTCAAAGGTAAACTTAGCGGCACGGATATCATTACCGATAGAATCCAGACGGCCGATAGACTTATCAATAGCATCCTGAGAAACCTGAGGCTTGAGCAGGATATGGCGACACTTAATCTTATCACCACGCTTATCAATCAACTGGATGATATGATAACCAAACTCAGACTCAACAATCTTTGAGATTTTCTTAGGATCGGTAAGATTGAATGCTACATTTGCAAACGCAGGATCCAACATACCTCTACCGATATAATCCATCTCGCCACCCATACGGGCTGAACCCGGATCCTCAGAATAAAGACGAGCCAAAGTAGCAAAAGAAGTCTCACCCTTATTCACACGGTCAGTAAACTCACGCAACTGATTTTTCACACGGTTAATCTCCTCAAGAGGAATACGTGGCTGCATGGTAAGAATCTCAACCTCTACCTCTGTAGGAACAAAAGGGATACTGTCGGCAGGTAAATCCTTAAAGTATTTACGTACCTGAGCTGGAGACACCTTGATATCCTTCACCAGTTCCTGCTTCATCTTCTGAATCAGCTGTTGGTTTTTGAAATCATCATGCATCTGCTGGCGCATCTGGGTGATACTTTGCTTGCGATACTCCTCCAGTTTTTCACGAGAACCAATCATGGAAACCCAACTGTTGATCTGTTCGTCGATACCATTCATGACTTCTGACTCAGATACTTCGATACTATCGATAGCTGCCTGATGGAGAAACAGTTTCTGAACGGCAATCTGCTCAGGAATAGAACAGTCTGGGTCACCAGTATATTTAATACCTTCAGCCTCAGCCTGCAAACGGGTTACCTCGACGTCTGACTTCAGGATAGCCTCATCGCCGACAACCCAAATTACCTCATCAACCACACTACCCTCATTGATTTTCTGAGAATCGGCAGCAGCTTGTTGCTTGATATTTGCAGAATCAGCCTCATGAGCCAAAGCACTACGGCTTGCTCTTGTTGCACTAGCACTTATTCCTACTATCATCAGCAGGGCTATAAATGCCATTGTCATTTTATATCCAGTATTCATGTATTGTTTCTATAATATATTAATGTATATTGAGAGTGGTCAACATGCTATGGAAAACCACCACCTTATATTTCTTCTTCAATTGTGCGACCCATTGTTTCTCTAACGAGTCTTGATAGTCAGCAAGTACCACATCCGGGTATTCGCCATTCCGGGGCAGATTAACCTTCATCTTCTTCAGGCGCTTCATTTCCCATTTGTATTTTTTCTTATTCTTGGCATAGAAGGCAGCCAGACCTTTTTTATCAGCAGCAGCCTTATCCCAAATATTACGCTGGCAGATTTCATTCAGCAAAAGGTTTTCTACTTCCTCCTGCTGCTGGTAGGTTCCCCGCCAATTTTCTACCTTAGCATCAGCAACATATTTTTTCTGATTACCATCATCATGTTTATCCAGCAACTTGACGATATGATAACCAAACTCAGACATAAACGGTCTACTAATCTCACCCTTTCGCAGAGAGAAAGCTACTTTTTCAAAAGCCTGCACAGTCTGACCTTTTGTAAACCATGCCAAAGTCCCCCCATTGACCGCAGACCCTTTATCATCAGAACACTTTTTTGCCAGGTCTGCAAAATCTGCACCTTTGCAAAGAGCCTGATAAATAGAATCGATTCTTCTTTCCACCACCTCCTGTTCCCGGTAAGATGCTTTCTGTCCCAATCTCAAGAGGATATGTGCAACATGAACACTGCCTTTATCGGGCATCAACTCGCATGACTCGACATCATCATATCGTTTCAACACACGCCTGATATTAGGCAAAGTATCGAGATGAGCATCCTTAGCAGCTTGCACTTTCAGCTTATAATCAACAAAGCCATCGGTAAACACCTTGACACTTTTAGAATCAACTGTATTTCCCAAATGATTTTTCTGATAAAAGTACTCAAATTCCGACTTCTTGACAGATTGACCATCAATAATCATAACAATTGGGTCGGTATGAGCAAAAGCAATGCTCCCCGAAAGGAGCATTGCCGCTATAAGTGCATAAAACTTCATATTTCCTAATTATATTATTCAGGACGGCTATAGTTAGGAGCCTCACTAGTGATAGTGATATCATGTGGATGACTCTCCAACACACCTGCATTTGTGATACGAGCGAACTTGGCATTGTGCAAGTTCTCGATGGTAGCAGCACCGCAATATCCCATACCAGAACGCAAACCACCAATCAGCTGGTAGATGACCTCCTGGACAGTTCCCTTGTAAGGCACACGACCAGCGATACCCTCTGGAACCAATTTCTTGGCATCCTTGGTATCACCCTGGAAATAACGGTCCTTAGAACCATTCTTCTGTTCCATAGCCTCCAAAGAACCCATACCACGATAGCTCTTAAACTTACGGCCATTGAAGATAATGGTATCACCAGGACTCTCCTCAGTACCAGCAACCAAAGAACCGATCATGACGCAGCTACCACCAGCAGCCAAAGCCTTCACAACATCACCTGAGTAACGAAGACCGCCATCAGCTATCAAAGGTACACCAGTACCCTTAAGAGCAGAATATACATCATAAACAGCACTCAACTGTGGAACGCCAACACCGGCAACCACACGAGTAGTACAGATAGAACCAGGACCGATACCTACCTTAACACCATCAGCACCATTCTCTACCAAATACTTGGCAGCCTCACCAGTAGCCACATTACCTACCACAACATCAACCTGTGGGAAGGCAGCCTTAACTTGCTTGAGTTTCTCAATTACACCCTTAGAGTGACCATGAGCAGTATCGATAACGATAGCATCAGCACCAGCCTCAACCAAAGCCTTGGCACGATCCAATGTATCTACAGTAACACCCACACCGGCAGCCACACGAAGACGTCCCTTGGCATCCTTGCAAGCCATAGGTTTGTCCTTAGCCTTTGTGATGTCCTTGTAAGTAATCAAACCTACCAGGTGATTCTCGTTGTCAACTACAGGGAGTTTCTCAATCTTATTCTCCTGCAGGATGGCAGCAGCAGCAACCAAGTCGGTTTGGATGTGAGTGGTAACCAAATTCTTGCTAGTCATTACCTCATCAATCTTCTTGTCCATGTGGCGCTCAAAACGAAGATCACGGTTGGTAACAATACCTACAAGATGATTTTCATCATCTACCACAGGAATACCACCGATATGATAATCATGCATCATATCAAGAGCATCCTTCACTGTACTGCCACGACGGATGGTGACAGGGTCATAAATCATACCATTCTCAGCACGCTTCACAATAGCAACCTGACGAGCTTGCTCCTCAATGGTCATGTTCTTGTGAATTACACCGATACCACCTTCACGAGCGATAGCTATCGCCATTGAAGCCTCGGTAACGGTGTCCATCGCTGCTGTAACGAATGGAACGTTCAACTCGATGTTACGAGAGAACTTGGTTTTCAACTCTACCTGTTTTGGTAGTACCTCTGAATACGCAGGGATAAGAAGGACGTCGTCGTAAGTGAGACCGTCCATTACAATTTTATCTGCAACAAATGATGACATATTGTAACCTTTAAAAATTTATTGCGTGCAAATTTAGCAATAATTTCTCAGATAGAGTTCGCTTTTCACGAAAATCTTACCTTATTAATGCTATTTAACGTGATTAGTTGGCTTGTTCGGACAAAAACTTGATTCTGACGAGTCGAATTTCGTCTTCATTGTAGTCTTCACCCAATTCATCTTGAGCCGCATTCAAATCATCAGTATCGCTCTCCATGAAGTAATCGTAGATGTCATCTACATGGTCATCATCCACAACTTCCTCTATGAAATAATCGATATTCAGCTTGGTACCGCTGTAAACGATTGCCTCTATTTCGTCAAGCAATTCTGAGAAATCCAAACCTTTTGCTTCTGCCAAATCATCAAGATCTATCTGGCGGTCTATGCTCTGAATGATGCTTACCTTCAAGACTGATTTCTTGGCAACTGTCCTGACACGTAATTCCTCAGGACGCTCTATCAGATTCTCTTCACAATACTGATTGATCAATTTACAGAACTCCTTACCATACCTCTTTGCCTTACCGGCTCCAACTCCCTGTATGTTCTGCAATTCCTGCATATCTACAGGATACATCGTTGCCATCTGTTCCAGAGAAATATCCTGGAAAATAACATAAGGCGGCAATTTATGCTTCTTTGCTACTGTCTTACGCAAGTCTTTCAACATGGAGAAAAGTGTCTGATCCAAAGCACCTGTATTATGCTCGCTCAGAGGCGCTCCATCAAAATCATCAGAGAATTCCTTATCGGCAACGATCATGAATGATTCAGGATTCTTAATGAAACGCTTACCCGCAGCTGTCAACTTCAAAAGGCCATAGTTCTCTACATCTTTCTTGAGATAACCGGCTATCAACGCCTGACGGATAACAGGATTCCAAACTTTAGCATCCATATCTTCTCCTGCTCCAAACTCCTCCAGTTCATCATGCTTGTGAGAAACGATATCATCAGTAGCACGTCCCTTAACAAAATCGATGATATATTCCTGGCGGAAATTCTCCTTCACCGCAGCAACAGACTCCAAAACAACGAGCAGCGCATCCTTAGCCTCGAATTTTTCTGTAGGATGCAGGCAGTTGTCGCAGTTATGGCAGTTTTCTTCATGATATTCCTCACCAAAATAATGAAGCAACATTTTTCTGCGACAGACTGACGATTCTGCATAGGCAGCCGTTTCCTGCAACAACTGTCTGCCGATATCCTGTTCTGCTACAGGTTTATTCTCCATAAACTTCTCCAGTTTTCTGAGGTCTTTACGGGCATAAAAGGCGATACAGATGCCCTCACCGCCATCACGGCCAGCTCTACCCGTTTCCTGATAATAACCTTCCAAGCTCTTGGGTATATCATAATGAATAACAAAACGGACATCAGGTTTATCGATACCCATTCCGAAGGCGATAGTAGCAACAATGACATCAATACGCTCCATCAGAAAATCATCCTGGGTTTGAGAACGGGTAGCCGAATCAAGACCGGCATGATAAGGAGCTGCTTTGATTTCATTGGCTTTCAATACCTCTGCCAATTCCTCTACTTTCTTACGGGAGAGACAATAGATAATACCACTCTTTCCTTTGTGTTGACGAATAAACATGATGATCTGACGATCGATATCCTTGTTCTTCGGGCGCACCTCATAATACAAGTTAGGGCGGTTAAAAGAACTCTTGAATTCTTTGGCATCCATGATGCCTAAGTTTTTCTTGATATCAGTACGTACCTTATCTGTTGCAGTAGCTGTAAGCGCTATCACAGGTGCAACACCTATTTCGTTAATAATAGGGCGAATACGACGATACTCTGGTCTGAAATCGTGTCCCCACTCAGAGATACAGTGAGCCTCATCAATGGCATAGAACGAAATCTTTACTGTTTTAAGGAACTCAACATTATCTTCTTTCGTCAAAGATTCAGGTGCAACATACAGGAGTTTGGTCGTACCATTGAGAATATCATTCTTCACCTTCTCAATAGCCGACTTATTCAATGATGAATTGAGATAATGAGCCACGCCATCACTTTCACTCAAACCATTAATAACATCTACCTGGTTCTTCATCAAAGCAATCAGAGGAGAAATCACAATAGCTGTGCCCTCCATAATGAGCGAAGGCAACTGGTAACACAAACTCTTACCGCCACCTGTAGGCATCAATACAAAAGTATCATTGCCACTCATCAAATTTCTGATGATTGCCTCTTGATCACCCTTAAACGAATCGAAGCCGAAATAATGCTTCAACTGTCCTGTAAGATTAACCTGTTCTGTCATATCCACCTATTATTATATTATATATGTCTATATATACGATTAAATAGCATTCAATTGGGCGAAAAGCCCAACTGATTTATGCTGTTTCCAACTGTCCGAGATGAGATTTATCCAACTGCTGCTTGGCATACTCCAGCGTAACAGTGAATGATTTAACCTTCTCTGATGGAATCTCAAACATAGCATCCATCATCACAGCTTCAACAATTGAACGAAGTCCGCGAGCACCCAATTTATACTCTACCGCCTTATCTACGATATAATCGAGTGCTTCCTCATCAAACTTCAACTTGATGCCATCCATCTCAAACAATTTCTGATACTGCTTGACAATTGAATTCTTAGGTTCAACCAAGATTTTGCGCAAAGCCTCCCTATCCAACGGATTGAGATAAGTAAGCACAGGCAAACGGCCGATAATTTCAGGTATCAAGCCAAAAGACTTCAAATCCTGTGGAAGGATATACTGCATCAAATCCTTCTTATCTATCTTAGCTACATTCTGAACCGAATTATAGCCTACTACGTGCGTATTCATACGCTGAGCTATTTTACGCTCAATACCATCAAAAGCACCACCACAGATAAACAGGATATTCTTGGTATCTACATGGATATAATCCTGATCAGGATGCTTGCGTCCACCCTTAGGCGGAACATTAACCATGGTACCTTCCAAGAGTTTCAACAATCCCTGCTGTACACCTTCGCCACTCACATCACGCGTGATAGAAGGATTATCGCTCTTGCGGGCTATCTTATCAATCTCATCAATGAACACAATGCCCCTTTCTGCTGCAGCCACATCATAATCAGCAACCTGCAACAGACGCGACAAGATGCTTTCAACGTCTTCACCCACATAACCTGCTTCAGTAAATACAGTGGCATCAACAATGGTGAAAGGAACATCCAACATCTTAGCTATTGTACGCGCCAACAAGGTTTTACCTGTACCGGTACTACCAACCATGATGATATTACTCTTTTCGATTTCTACACCATCTTCATCCTTTGGCTGCTGCAAACGCTTGTAGTGGTTATATACAGCGACAGCCAAATTGCGCTTAGCCTGATCCTGACCGATGATATATTCATCCAGGTATTTTTTGATCTCTACAGGCTTTGGCACCTCTTTGAGAACAAACTTACCCTCCCCAGCTTTAGGAGCCAATACCCCTGTAGACTGTATAATTTCATAAGCCTGCTTAGCACAATCTTCGCAAATGAAGCCATTGATACCCGTGATGAGTAATCTGACTTCATTTTCTGATCTTCCACAGAAGCTACATACTTTCTTTGGCATATTATAATTATTATCTCTTCTTGCGCACCTTATTATATATACGCATATTTACTTAAAACAATTCGTTATTTACGAACCAACACATTATCTATCATTCCATATACCTTGGCTTCTTCAGCTGTCATCCAATAGTTACGGTCGCTATCAGCATAAACCTTATCATAAGGAGTATGAGAATGGTCAGAAATGATAGTATACAATTCCTTTTTCATCTTCAAGATTTCGCGAGCCTCAATCTCAATATCAGAAGCCTGACCCTGAACGCCACCTAATGGCTGGTGAATCATGACACGGCTATGAGGCAAAGCTGAACGCTTACCCTCCTGACCAGAAACAAGCAGCACGGCAGCCATAGAAGCAGCCATACCTGTACAGATAGTAGCTACATCGCTAGAGATAAACTGCATGGTATCATAAATACCCAAACCGGCAGTAACGCTACCACCAGGACTATTCAAATAGATAGAAATATCTTTGCCACTATCTACAGAATCCAGATACAGCAATTGCGCCTGCAATGTATTTGCGGTGTAGTCATCAATCTGTGTACCCAGGAAGATGATACGGTCCATCATTAAGCGAGAGAATACATCCATCTGAGTAACGTTCAGCTGACGCTCCTCCAAGATGTAAGGGTTCATATACTGAGCCTGTGCCTTAATAACATCATCAAGCACCATACCATTCATACCAAGATGCTTGGTTGCATATTTTCTAAAATCGTTCATATCTATATAGTATTTTACGTCTTAAACCATACGAAAAAAGAGGTTATCGACCCTTATTTCTCGTTCGGTGGAACAAAGATAATAAAAAAAGTCGATAACCTCGTATTTATTTGAAGTTTTTTTTCAAAAAAATGTTATTCCTGCATCATCTTGTTGAAATCTTCTACAGAAATCTCCTTTTCGTTGAGTTTTACAGCTGTTTTCAGAGCTGCAGCCAACTTACGGTCGATAGAGCGATCTACAAGTGCATCTGTAGCGTCACCCTTCTTGAGGATTTCCTTAGCATAGTTCTCAATGTACTCCTCAGGAATGTTGTTCATACCATACTGAGCGAACTGAGCACGAGCTGCCTCCTTAGCTGTCTCCATCAGGTCATTGTCATCAACCTTGATATTCTGAGCCTTGATAAGCTGCTCCTTGATAAGATGCCATGTCAACTCCTTGATGCTCTCAGCATAGTTCTTCTCTACGAACTCCTCGCCCTTATCCTTGTTGTTAGCCAACATGATACGTTTCAAGAGTGCATCTGGGAACTGCAATTCACCTACCTTCTTCTCGCAGTGCTCGCGAACGTCGAGAATGAACTTATAATCTGAATCGTTAACGAGCTGTGCCTTCAAGCCCTCTGCAATCTTAGCACGGAAAGCAGCCTCGTCCTTCACGTCAGTATCCTCACCGAGAACCTGCTTAAAGAGCTCTTCGTTGATTTCATGCTTCTTGAAACGCTGGATTTCTGTAATCTGGAAGCTGAACTCTGACTCCAAGTTCTTAACAGCTTCACGCTCAATCTTCAGGAGTGAAGAAACCTCTGTATCGTTCTCTGGATAAGCCTTCTTAGGGTTGAATGTGATTACATCACCGAGCTTAGCATCGTTGAAGAGATTCTTCTGCTCGTCAACCTTGATGTAGCTAGGCATCAGGATAGCACCCTCTACAGTGATACCACCTTCCTTGGTATTGCCATTTTCATCAAGCTCACGCAAGTCACCCTTCAAAAGGTCATTCTCCTCGTACTTCTCAGCCTTCTCATAGCTACCTGCACGCTGAGCGTACATATCAATCTGCTGATCGAGAATCTTATCATCAACTGTGATGTTATAATAATCAACCTTGTCGCGACCATTGAGAGTTACCTTGAACTCTGGAGCAACAGCGATATCAAACATAAATGTGAAAGAAGTACCATTCTCCAAGTCAGCTGGCTCCTGCTTCTCTGATGGGAGAGGCTCACCGAGCATCTGGATATTGTTGTCCTGTACATACTTGTAAATCTGCTGACCAACGAGCTTGTTGATAGCTTCCATTTTTACAGATGGACCGAACTGACGCTTAATCATACCCATAGGAGCCTGACCAGGACGGAAACCTGGAACATTAGCCTTCTTACGATAATCTTTCAATGTCTTCTCGACATCATTCTTGTAATCTTCCTCTTCGACAACGAGGGTCAAAAGACCATTAATCTTGTCAGGATTTTCAAATGAAATTTTCATCTTGATATTTGTTATTTTATTATTGTTAATATTTTCTTTAATTCTACAGTTTTCGTGTATAACCGCAATTGGCTTGCAAAATTACACATTTTTAATGGATATACCTAATATATAAGAGAAAAAAATGATTTTTTAACCATCAGTCGCTGCTTCTTTGGCTCTTTTTTGCTCATCTATGAGCTGAAAGTCCTTCTTTCTGAGCACAAAACTGTTACTCAGATACTTTTCGCGCACAATCTTATTCTCTGCCAATTCCTCCGGTTTGCCTTGAAAAAGAATCTTACCTTCGAACAGCAGATAGGCTCTGTCTGTAATGGTCAGAGTCTCCTGTACATTATGGTCGGTAATCAAAATACCGATATTGCGATACTTCAACTGCCATACAATATGCTGAATATCTTCTACCGCAATAGGGTCAACACCAGCAAATGGCTCATCAAGCATGATAAACTTAGGGTCAATAGCCAGGCAACGGGCAATCTCTGTACGGCGACGCTCACCTCCGGAAAGCTGGTCACCCTTGTTCTTGCGAACCTTATTGAGACGAAACTCGCTAATAAGACTCTCTAACTTCTGCAACTGATAACTACGTGGTTTTCCTGTCATTTCCAAGACTGAAAGTATATTGTCCTCAACACTCATCTTGCGGAAAACACTGGCCTCCTGAGGCAGGTATCCGATTCCCGCACGGGCACGTTTGTATACAGGAAAATCAGTAATTTCCTGATCTCCCAGAAAGACATGTCCCTCATTAGGCACAACAAGTCCAGTTGTCATATAGAAAGAAGTTGTCTTACCAGCACCATTAGGTCCCAGTAATCCCACAATTTCTCCTTGCTTCACATTGATAGAAACTCCATTGGCAACCGTTCGTTTACCATAGCGCTTCACCAATCCCTCTGTTCGCAAAACCAGAGAATTCTGATTTTGCTGTTCGTTATTGTTAATTTCGTCCATAATTAGCTAATTTGGCTGCAAAAATACTAAAAATAAAGGAAATATCGCTTATAAAATCAAAAACTATTCATAATATTGCAGTTTTTTAGAGGATTTTGGTTAATTTTGCAGCAAAATTCAGTTTTATAATAGCATGTTAATAGAAAAATGGCTTACCACCTTCGGTAAATATCTCATATTGATGGGACGTTCTTTTTCCCGTCCTGAGCGCATGCGCATGTTCTTGAAACAATACATCAAGGAGATGTCGCAATTGGGTATTGACTCTATTGGTATCGTTTTACTGATATCCTTCTTCATTGGAGCAGTTATCTGCATCCAGATGAAATTGAACATTCAGAGTCCATGGATGCCACGATGGGTTTCAGGTTACACCACTCGAGAAATCATGCTTCTGGAGTTCTCATCAAGTATCATGTGTCTAATTCTCGCAGGTAAAGTGGGTTCTAATATCGCTTCGGAGTTGGGAACAATGCGTGTCACCCAACAGATTGATGCCCTTGATATCATGGGAGTGAACTCTGCATGTTACCTCATTCTGCCTAAAATTCTCGGTTTGGTTACCATCATGCCATTTCTGGTTATCTTCAGTTCTGGCATGGGTATCATCGGCGCCTACGGAACAGCGTATATTGGGCATATCCTACCACCAGATGATCTGACACTCGGCTTGCAACATTCATTTAACCAATGGTTTGTATGGATGAGCATTATCAAGAGTCTTTTCTTTGCATTCATCATTTCCAGCGTATCTTCTTATTTCGGTTATACCGTAGAAGGTGGATCTGTTGAGGTTGGAAAATCGTCAACCGATGCTGTTGTCTGTTCTAGTGTTTTGATTCTGTTTTCAGATGTTTTCCTCACTCAAATTCTCTCGTAAACTATGATAGAAGTTAGAAATCTCACCAAGTCGTTTGGCGACAAGGTTGTATTAGACAATATAAACGTCACCTTTGAAACAGGAAA
>ULIZ01000761.1_pt1 | contig 38572 bp, 24 predicted proteins | sample 1950601 | NCBI WGS metagenome assembly ULIZ01 (sample SAMEA4835456, study PRJEB28245) | human gut metagenome | biome: gut microbiome; material: fecal sample | place: Denmark | collected 2008 | reverse complement strand
TTATATTGATAGAAATTGAAGTTACTGCTTATTGAAAGTGTTCCACCAGTAAAGGGTATTGGAGTAGAAAATGTTAAGGTAGGGACCAGGCTAAAATTATTTATATCCTTGTTTTGCATTGAACCATCCGGTTGAGTAATAGGTGATATCGCATGAGAATATTGAGGGGCTATGCTAAACTTTAATGTCGGCATAGTACTGTGCATAGCTATTTGATAATTTTCATAGTTCATTTATATTAATGTGATTAGCTTTAAGAACGCAATAATTATAATAGGATAAAAGAATATAGGTGTTACTTTCCATAATCCACGCTTATAATGTTTTTTTCTTTCTTCTTCAGTCATTTTTAAATATTCCTCATGGATTATTTGAACATATCTGTCTTGTTTTAGCTTTTTAATTATCGCGTTGACAACTATTATACATAAGATGATTGTACCTAAAGCTATGCTTAATTTGTATTGTGGAATTCCGCATATATGTACGAGTATAAAAAGAATTATGCAAGCAGTAAATACGAAAAGTGTTTGTAAAGTTCCCCAAATTCCGTTGTATATGTTTCCTTCATCAAATTCTCGTTTGTATTTTTCCAGCATATAAATCTTTGAATTTACAATCTCATAATAGAATGATTTTATTTTTTTCATATTTTAGCCTCTGAAACCGATTTAAACATCCAGCGATATTAATAAGCTAATGCTTCCTGCTCTTCTATACTGCGTTGCTCTATAGCTTTACAATCATAGGTATAGCTATTTTGGAGATTCATCCAAGCCTTATAAGGTATTCCTAAATGTTTCTCCAACTTCATAGCTAAATCTTCATTAAGATTGCGCTTACCCTTAATAAATGCGTTCAAGTGCGTGGGTTGCACACCTATTTGCTGGGCAAAATCTTTTTGTTTAATACCACGTTCCTGCAATTCTTCACGTAGGATTTCTCCAGGGTGTATTGCCCTAACAGGAACAGGATTGTTACTTCTTGTTGCCATAATGTGTGCTTTTATTTGAAACACAGAAAACACTTTCGTCCTACTGCAAATATAAGCAGAATTACCATATTGGTAACTACTTATTATAAAAACAACACGCGCCGCATGAAATCTTATCGACTCCATGCGGCGCGGTTTATATTTAGAAAGCTTATTACTTGTTCAGTCTCCAGGTAAAGCCGTCTTTTGTATCTTTTACCTCAAAGCCAAAGTCGGCTAGAGTGTTTCTGATTTTGTCGCTGGTAGCCCAGTCCTTGTTGGCTTTGGCCTTCATGCGCTCTTCAAGCAACATGTCTATTACCAAGAAGACTTCTTTGCGAGTGATGAAGTTGCCAAACGACTTACCCATCTTCTGTCCGTTATACTATATCTACAGATTCTGCTTTTATCTCAACTAGATTCTTGGAGATATTAATATTTTTTGTGATTTTTGCAAATAGATTACATGCGGATTTATGCACCTCTCAAGGATAGTTATAATGGGACCAAGCACAATTAACTCAAACATTATCGAGCAAATTAACCAAGGAGATGAACGAGCTTTTGAAGTATTATACAATAGCTATTTTGTCTATCTGTGTGCTTGCGCCAATTCTTATATTTTCAATTTCCATGAATCTCAAGACATTGTTAATGATATTTTCATGAAAATATGGGGGCGTCGTGGTTCCTTATCATACCCTATTCATGCTTATTTAATTCAAGCGGTAAAAAACGGTTGCCTAAACTATCTTCGCTCGCTACATAACCAAGAGCGAATTATAGATGAGTATCGTGAGAGTTTGCTAGAGTTTCAAGAAGAATACTGCATAACCGATAACGACCCCTTACGATTTTTAGAAATGGAAGAGTTGCAAACCATTTTACAACAAGAAATTGCTTCTTTACCTGATAAATGTCGTTTTATATTCGAAAAGTACCTCTATGCACAACTAACTCCAGAGGAAATTGCCGTCCAAAGTAATTTATCGGTCAGTACGATTAGGGTACATATTAAGCATGCCATTGATGGACTGAAAAAAAGGCTCGGAAACAGAATTGGCTTCCTATTATTCTTTCTTTTTTAGAAAAATCTCAAAAACTTGATTTTTGCTTAAACATTTTCTTAATAGCTCGTGTATTCTTTATTGTAACGACGAAAAAAGGAACGAAAGAATATGGAAAATCAAATAGAATTGTTTGAGCAAATGATGATGGATTACCTAAAGGGTAAACTCAAGCCAGAAGATAAACCGCATTTTATAACACTACTTAACAGCAATGAAGAATGCAGAAAAAAATATCGTGAAATGTCACATCTATATGTGATGACGACATCTTCTTGGTTTGCTCAACGTAAGAGTCAGAATTTAGAACAAGTACGCAAGAAACTAGGATTTCGTTCCACGCGAAAACACTTCAACCGTCGGAATCTGTTTATATGGAGTTCAGTTGCCATATGGCTATTGTTTATTGTGGGTAGCGTGACCTGTTGGAATAAAAAATCTATTTCTAACTTGTTAACAGATACCCCATCTTATTGTCAAATTGAGGTTCCTGTAGGAGCTACGTCACGTGTCTTGTTACCCGACAGTTCTGTAGTCGTCTTAAATGGAGGTAGTAATTTAAAATATGACGCACGTTGGATTGAGCGTCCTCTCCGCGAAGTGTTTTTGTCTGGTGAAGCATATTTTCAAGTGAAGAAGAAAGCCGACAAACCTTTTGTTGTACATACAGATGATTTAAATGTTAAAGTACTGGGTACAATTTTTAATGTTTCCTCTTATCCGGATGATGAAACCGTTAAAGTAAGCTTAATCGAAGGCCGTGTGAACGTTTACACAGCATCAGAAATACAAAACAACTGTATTCTAGTCCCAAACCAACAGGCAATATTTGAAAAAAGACAAAAAACTTTAGCTATACAAAATGTTAATGCAGCCAATCAAGCATCTTGGACGACCGGCAAGTTAACATTTGTCAATGAAAATTTATACAATATACTGAAAAGCATTGGAAGGCATTTCAATTTGCGAATTATAATCCAATCAAAAAAAGTACATAAGGAATTCTTCTCCGGAACCATTCAGCTAGATATGACATTAAATGAAATTCTTTCTTATATAGATGTTGACAATAAGTATACATGGAGAGAGAATGGTCAATCAATAATTATAACAGATAGATAAAATTAGCAGAATGACTTAAAAATATTAGTTAACTTAAAAAGCGAATTATGAAAAATGATTTTTACAGATTTTTTGTAGGATGTCGACCTCTGACTTTGATGGCCGCATTCCTATTTTGCGGAAATGTCAGTATGGCTGCTGCGCAAGGACATAAACTATCCATGCGACAGAATTCGGTCGCACTTAGTCATGTCTTCAAAGAAATAGAAAAACAGACAGGGTATTCGTTCTTAGTACGTAATAATGACGTAAACATGAACGAAAAAGTTTCCATCAACGTGGAAAATAAGAGTGTTACTGAAATTTTAGAAACACTGTTTGCGGGAAAGAATATTCAGTATGAAGTTAAAGATGACCTTATTGCCGTCTACAAAAGTCAACAAGCAAAGAACAAAACCATTTCAGGTGTAGTTGTTGATGCCTCAAATCAAGGCATTATAGGAGCTTCCGTTGTTATCAAAGGATCCACAAATGGTTGTATTACCGACTTTGATGGTAAGTTTACATTAAATGTAGACAATCTACCTGTAAAGGCACAGATTAGTTATATCGGCTATAAGACTCAAGAAATTACAATAACCAGCACAAAAACCATTCAAATAGTTTTGCATGAAGACACAGAAACGCTGGAAGAAGTAGTAGTAGTTGGCTATGGCTCACAGAAGAAGGCAAACTTAACAGGCGCAGTAGCTTCTGTAAAAATGGATGAAGTCATTGGCAACCGTCCGTTAACGCAAGCGGCAGATGCCTTGCAAGGTACGGTTCCAGGCCTATTTGTATCAAGTAACGGCAACAAACCAGGAAAAGGAAAATCTTTTCAAATTCGTGGAGCCTATTCAGTTGGTGTCAAGAACGATGACGGTTCTTACGGTGGCATGATCAATCCGTTGGTCTTAATTGATAATGTAGAAGGAGATTTGGACATGATCAATCCAGAAGACATTGAATCTGTAACAGTATTAAAGGATGCCGCTTCTGCAGCCATTTATGGTGCACGTGCGGCTGGTGGAGTAATTTTAGTTACAACCAAACGTCCTAAAGGTGAAACAAAATTCCAATTGAATTACAACAACAACTTTGCATTTGCCGATGCCATTAATTTGCCTAAGCAAGCTCCACTAACGGAATATCTGCAAGCTTATTCCGATGCGGCAGGTGACCAATTTTGGTCATATGGTTCGCCTAGCGTAAAGAAATGGATGGGATATTTGGAACAATACCGAAAAGATCCTTCCTCTTTAAATGTCGTAGGAGATGGTATTTATAAAGACCCCGAAGGTGGCGTATACTATCTAAATGAAAAAGATTTGGTTAAAAACATGTTGGAAACCAGTTTCCAACAGACACACAATGTTTCAATGTCTGGTGGTACAGAAAAGTTACGCTACCGTTTGTCTGGTGGATACATTTCCAATGATGGCGTTTTGATTACTGACAAAGATAAATATAAGCGTATGAATGTAAGTAGTTTCATCTCTGCCGACATTACCAATTGGTTTACACAAGAAGCAACATTCAGTTACGCGCATACCAAAAGTACATCCTCATCTTCTGCTTTGGGATCTATTTACTCCACTCGCTTGGCATCGTTTTACCCTGAAGGCAATATGCCAGAAGATATAGTAAGTTTCGGATCGGCAAACCTTCCTTTCTTTACTCCAGCTTGTCAAATTCAATTGTCAAATCCTGCGATTACCAAGAACGACAATCCACGTATATTCTTGAAGTCAATATTGAAACCTATCAAAGGATTGGAAGTTGCTTTTGAGTATACATTCGATAAAAAGAATTATGATTATCATTTGTACACCGGCAGTATTGATTATACAACTATTCAAGGAGGCAAGAGCACAACACCTACAGAGGACTATTTACAAAAAACGAAACGTTATACAAACTATAATTCCATAAATCTTTATGCAACCTATGATTGGGCGTTTAAGAATCATAAATTCAAATTCATGGCTGGTTTCAACCAAGAATCAAGCTACCAAGAAGAAATGGAAGCCTATTCTTATGGACAAGCTGTTATAGAGGTGCCTTCATTGGGCGCTGGTACATCTACCTTGAAAGCTTCTGATTCATACAATGAATTTTCAGTACGAGGGGGATTCTTCCGCATAAACTATAATTATATAGATCGATATCTGTTGGAAGTAAACGGACGTTATGACGGTTCTTCCAAGTTCCCAAAGGATTCACGTTACGGATTCTTTCCATCTGTTTCATTAGGATGGAACATTGCGCAGGAAAAATTTATGAAAAATGCGCAAGACTGGTTAGGTTCTTTGAAGCTACGTGCTTCATATGGTAAAATTGGTAACCAGAATGTTCCAGCTTATTCATTTATTCCAACCATGACTATCAACAACAAATACAACAAGTGGATTCAAGATGGTAAATTTGTGACAGCTATCACTTCTATTCCATCGTTGGTAAGCAGCAGTTTCACTTGGGAAAAAGTAGGAACCGTAGATGTTGGTTTAGATTTCTCGATGTTTAACAACCACTTTACTGGCACATTTGACTGGTATCAACGCAACACAAACGGCATGTTGGCTCCAGGAATGCAGTTACCAGGTGTTGTGGGTGCAGATGCTCCTTACCAAAATACGGCAGATATGCGTACTCGTGGTTGGGAATTAAGCGTGAACTGGCGCGATAATTTAGGGAAAGTTGGTTATCGAGTAGGTTTTAATCTGTCAGACAGTCAATCAAAAATCATTAAGTATAGATCAAATGAATCTAAGTTGTTAACTAGCAAGTTAAGTAATGGTGATACTTTCTGGAATTACTACGAAGGTAAAAAATTAGGTGAAATATGGGGATATGAAGTAGAGGGTTTTTATTCAGTAGACGACTTTACTGATACATCTTCATGGAAACTGAAAGAAGGTGTTCCTAGTATTGACGGTTATAATCCTCGTCCAGGTGATGTTAAATTTAAAAATCTAAGAGATGACGAACGTGGTAATAACATAATCTCCAGCGGTGATGACACAGTTTCAAACCCCGGTGACCGTAAAGTAATCGGAAACACCACTCCTCGTTATCTGTATGGAATAAATTTAGGCTTAAATTATAAAGGATTTGACTTAAACGTATTCATGCAAGGTACTGGTAAACGCGATGCTTGGATTGCCAACACCTTGACATTCCCTTTGTATTCAGACTTTAAATTTATTCCTCTATATGAAGGGTTAGGCAATTATTGGAAGCCGGTAGACGCAGCTGCTGGCGATTATACTTGTGCAAATCCTGACGCCAAATACCCACGTATATATGGCAACTATGGCAATCAGGGGTCTAACTATCGCAAGTCTGACGCATATTTATCTGATGCTTCTTACTTCCGCATAAAGAACGTAACCTTGGCTTATACATTCCCTAAAGCTTTAATCAGCAAAATAACTCTATCGCAATTGAAATTATTCGTCAGTGTAGAAAATCTGGCGACATTTAGCTCTCTACCTAAAGGAATCGACCCGGAAACTCTTTCTTGGGATTATCCGGCATTCCGCACTGTTTCGTTTGGTCTTAATATTTCTTTGTAAAACTTTTAAATGAATATTTATGAAAAAACTTATTATAAGCTTTGCGCTTTTTACAGGAGTTGTTTTTTCAAGCTGTAATGATAGTTTTCTGGAAAAAACTCCTATTACTGATTTAACAGAAGATAACGCATTCAATTCATACGACAATTTCAAATCTTTTATGTGGCCTTGCTACGAGATGTTCACGAATAACACAATCCGAACTTCATTGGCAAATTACGGACAAAACGGTAATTATGCAGGAGATTGCGATGCAGGCTATTTTGAACGGAAACAAGAGAGTGGTTACAATGCTTTTGCTTACCAGACAGTAGCTAGTGCAGCCTCTGGCAATGGATGGGATTTCAAGTCTTTTATCCGTAGAATCAATATTATGCTTTCACACATAGATAGCTCAGCAATGAATGAAGAACAGAAAAAACACTGGCGTGCAGTAGGCTATTTCTTTCATTCATTTTGGTACATGGAATTGATTGACCGCTTTGGCGATATCCCTTGGGTTGATCAAGTACTACAAGAAGATTCTCCAGAAGCTTATGGTCGTCGTGAAGACCGTAAAGTTGTGGCCGATAAAGTGCTTGAACGTTTACTATGGGCCGAAAAAAACATAGGGGACTTCACTACATCAGACGGCAAGAACACTATTAATCAAGACTGTGTAAGGGCAGCAATCTCCAGATTTACCTTGCGTGAAGGTACTTGGAGAAAGTATCATGAGTTAGGCGACTATGACAAATACTTTGAAGAATGTGTACGAGTCTCTGAATTGCTCATGAATGCATATCCTAAACTATATCAAGGGGTTGACAACCAACCTGCCGCTGGATATGGTGAAATGTGGACAACAGAAGATTTGGCAAATGTTCCTGGTGTTATTTTGTACAAATCATACGTTGCCAATATTAACCCTCATGATATGGGTCATGTAGAACATACATCATCGCATAATATTGAAATGAATCAAAAGACCGTAGATCTATACTTGATGAAGAATGGCAAACCAATTAAAAATGCGGTTTCAGGCTATCATGGTAATAAGAATATGTACACCATTTTCCGCGACCGTGATCCACGCTTATATCATACTGTCATTCCTCCTTATAAAGTAAAAGCAGGTAAAGGTGACTATGCTACTTGGTCATATACAGAAAATGAGGCAGATCGTGAATTTATTGATATCATGGGGGCAAATACCAGCTGTAGCAACCCTGGTCAGGGAATGAAACGTTTGCCAGGCCAGAACTGGAGTGCATCATTGGTTCCTGAAATACCACGTTTGGGTACCGGAGCTTTTGTGACCTGCCGTTCTGGTTATTATGTTTGGAAAAATTGGAGCAATTGGGAGCAAAATTTCAATAATGGAAGCATGAATACATCCGACAAGCCTATTTTCAAAATTGAAGAAGTACTGTTAAACGATGCGGAAGCCCATTTTGAATTGGGGACATTCAGTCAAGACATAGCTGACAAGACAATTAACAAACTACGTGAACGTGCAAATGTCGCAAAAATGAAAGTTGACGAAATCGACGATAGTTTTGACCCAAATCGAGGCAAGTATTATCCTAAAAACAACACAACAGGAATCTTAGTAAATCCGGTTCTTTGGGAAATTCGTCGTGAACGTATCATTGAATTAATGGGTGAAGGATTTGGATTTTACGATATTCGTCGTTGGCGTATGGCACCATGGTTCTTGAACAAACCAGCTACTGGCGTTTGGATGAACAAGGAACAAGCCAAGAAAAACAATATGACCCTTTTCAATTCTGAAACAGGTTATTCGGATGGTATAAACGGCAATATGACAGAGGGTAATATCTTCCTGTTCAATGACCCTGTAAAAGAAGGCAAGGGATGGTTGGAAAAATATTATCTGTATCAAGTTCCTACATCAGAAATTCTGTTGAATCCTGAATTAACACAAAATCCAGATTGGTAATTCGGTAATCAATAATTAAACTTCGGTAAATTAAACCGAAATTTAAAAGATAAATATAGAGTTGGTTAAACCGGCTCTATATTTATTAAACTAATAAAGGCATCATGAAATACAATTGTTTTTTATCTTTAGCATGTGCAACAGTTACACCTGCTCTTTTATCTTCCTGCTCAGAAAAAAAACAGGACGTAAGCAAACCCAATATTATTTATATCTTAGCCGACGATTTGGGTCGTGCCGAATTAGGATGTTTCGGTCAAGAGAAAATTGAAACTCCCAATATAGACCGTTTGTCTACCGAAGGAATGAGATTTACCAATCATTATTCTGGACAAGCAGTGTCTGCCCCATCACGTTGTGTATTGTTTACCGGATTTCATACTGGCCATGCCTATATTCGAGGCAATGATGAAGTTGCATCCCGTGGTGATGTATGGAGCCATGAGGCTATGCTCCGTGATTCAAGCCTTGAGGGACAACGTCCGGTTCCTGCTAATACTATAATGATCCCACGTAAATTGAAAGAAGCAGGTTATACTACTGCTTGCATCGGTAAATGGGGGCTTGGATGGCCTGGATCGGGAAGTACTCCTAACAAAATGGGATTCGATTTCTTCTATGGTTACAACTGCCAGCGTCAGGCTCATACTTACTACCCTCCATTCTTATACAGAAACGAATGCCGTGAGTATCTTGAGAACAAGTTGCTTGCACCTCATACAAAGCTTGATAAGGATGCTAATCCTCGTGACGAGAAGAGCTATGCAAAATATGTACAGAAGCAATATGCTCCTGATTTGATGTACAAGGAGATTCTCGACTTTGTAGAACGCTCAAAGGATGAACCTTTTGCATTGTTCTGGACTACTCCCGTTCCCCACGTACCTCTTCAAGCTCCTGAGAAATGGATTAAACACTATTTAGAAAAGTTTGGTGACGAAGAGCCCTATATCGGTGACAAAGATTATTTTCCATGCCGTTATCCTCATGCCACTTATGCAGCTATGGTAAGTTATTTGGACGAACAGATTGGAGGACTTGTTAAGAGACTGAAGGATCTTGGCATTTATGAAAATACGGTAATAATCTTTACGAGTGACAATGGTCCTTCATTCAATGGCGGTTGTGATTCTCCATTCTTCGACAGCGCAAAACCGTTCAAGAGCGAATGCGGATGGGGCAAGGCTTCTTTGCGTGAAGGCGGAATACGTGTACCGATGATAGCTTCATGGCCAGGACATATCCCTGCGGGAACAACTTCTAACCATTTGTCGGCATTTTGGGACATGATGCCTACTATGTGTGAACTTGCCGGTATAGAACCTCCCGTAACCGACGGTATCAGTATGGTTCAAGAAATGCTTGGTAAGACAGAAAAGCAGAAAAAACACGAGTTCCTTTATTGGGAATTTCCAGAAGCTGGTGGCCAGAAGGCATTGCGTATGGGAGACTGGAAAGCTTTCGTTAAAAATATACATAATGGTGGCCGTAAAGTGGAACTCTATGATTTGTCAAAAGACCCACGTGAACAGAATGATGTAGCCGAACAACATCCTGATGTAGTGAAAAAGGTACTCGAAATTTTCCGTTCAGAACATACAACTCCTGAAATCAAGAAATTTGAAATGCCTATTTGGTGATAATATAAAAACATGAAATGCAATACCATGAAAAAAACTAATTTGCTATATTCGTTTATTATTTCTCCGTTTTTATTCAATGGAAATTTAAATGCAATGACAGATAATCATCCTAATATAGTATTGATTAACATTGACGATTTAGGGTGGACGGATTTAAGTTGCAATGGAAGTGGGTATTATGAAACACCTAATATTGATAAACTTAAAGAAAAAGGCATTTGGTTTCCGACAGCTTATGCAGGTGCGGCCAACAGTGCACCCAGCAGAGCCTGTATGCTTACCGGACAAAATACTCCAAGACATGGAATCTATACTGTAGAAAATCCTGATAGAGGCAAAAAGGAATTAAGAAAGTTGATAAGTTATCCTAATAGAGAAATCTTACCTAAAGGCATACAAATCCTACCTGAAGTTCTTAAAAAGGCAGGGTATCAGACATTTCATGTTGGTAAATGGCACGTTACAGAAAACCCTTCTGAAAGTGGTATAGATAAGAACGTAGGTGGAAACCATGCAGGGCATCCTAAATCATACTTCGCACCATATCATAATCCTAACTTAAAAGATGGTGAGAAAGGCGAGTATTTGCCAGATCGTTTAGGTGATGAAGCTGTAAAACTGATAAAAGAAGCGAATAACAGTAAACCATACTTTCTATATTATGCTACTTATGCTGTTCACACTCCTATCCAAGCCCCTGAATCACTGATTGAAAAATACAAGAACAAGCCTATTACCAAAGCTCATAATAATCCTATATATGCTGCACTTGTAGAATCTATGGACAGAAATGTAGGTAAAGTTCTCAAAGCTATAGAAAACAGCGGACAGGCTGATAACACTTTTATAATATTTACAACTGATAATGGAGGAGTTTATGACATATCAAAACAATGGCCTTTAAGAGCAGGTAAGGGATCTTTTTATGAAGGTGGAATCCGTGTGCCTATGATAATCTATCAACCTGGGAAATATGAGCATAAGGTCTATGACGATGTTATGGTTTCGCAGATGGACTTGTTCCCTACTATAATTGATTTGATTGGCATTTCTGACAAAAATCTTCTGATGGATGGTGAGAGTTTGTTGCCTCTTCTTGATAAAGACAATACTTCTACATTAAAAAAACGTTCTTTATATTGGCACTTTCCAGCTTACCTTGAAGGTGGAAACAAGGAAAGTGTTGACAAATTCTTTCGTACTCGCCCGGTATCTGTTATCAGAAACGAAGAATGGAAGTTAATTGAAAATTATGAGGATGGAAGTTTGGAACTGTATAATTTAAAAAACGATTTGAGCGAAACCAAGAATGTTTCATCGAAGTATCCTCGTAAAACCAAAGAACTGAAAAAGAAATTAGACAATTGGAAAAAGCAAATTAACGCTCCTTGTGAATTTAAAGCCAATCCCGATTACAATCCTAATTTTCAAGACAGAAATATCAGAAGAATTAAAGTCAAACAATAAACCCCAGCTAAAGCAGCTTAAATTTAACAGTTTCTAAAGAACTATTGAATTACAATTCAAAAGAAAAACATATATGATAAATTCTAAAAAATTATTCTTTGTAGGAGCTGGACTTGCATGTTTACCATTTAATGCTCAAGCAAAAGACAATACACGCCCCAACATCATCTATATCATGTGTGATGATATGGGATATGGAGATTTGGGGTGCTATGGTCAACCTTACATTCAAACTCCACATTTGGACCAAATGGCCAAGGAAGGAATGCGTTTTACACAAGCTTATGCAGGCAGTCCTGTAAGTGCCCCCTCTCGTGCTTCGTTCATGACTGGGCAACATTCAGGACACTGTGAAGTTCGCGGCAACAAAGAATATTGGAGCAATGTGCCTACTGTAATGTATGGCAACAATAAAGACTATAGTATTGTTGGGCAACATCCTTATGACCCCGAACATATTATTTTACCTGAAATCCTAAAGGATTACGGATACACTACAGGGATGTTCGGGAAATGGGCCGGTGGTTATGAAGGCTCAGCTTCTACACCCGACAAACGCGGCATAGATGAGTTCTTTGGTTATATCTGTCAGTTCCAAGCTCATCTTTATTACCCGAATTTCTTGAACCGCTTTAGTCGTTCACAAGGTGACACGAACGTAGTACGTGTAATAATGGAGGAAAACATCAAATACCCTATGTTTGGCAAAGATTACTCAAAACGGTCGCAATATTCAGCCGACATAATTCATCGGGAAGCCATTAAATGGCTTGACAAACAAAATGAAAGCCAGCCATTTTTCGGCATCTTTACTTATACTTTACCTCATGCAGAGCTAGTTCAACCTGAAGACTCCATCTTATTAGGATACGAAAGACAATTCTTAAACGATAAAACATGGGGCGGTTCGGAAAGTTCACGTTATAATCCTACGGTGCATACACACGCCCAATTTGCAGGAATGATTACTCGCTTAGATACATATGTAGGTGAAGTACTTGCAAAGCTGAAAGATAAAGGGTTAGACGAAAATACAATTGTAATTTTCACAAGCGATAATGGTCCTCACGAGGAAGGTGGAGCAGATCCGGAATTTTTCGGACGAGACGGAAAATTACGCGGCATAAAACGTCAGTGCTACGAAGGTGGTATCCGAATACCATTCATCGTGAGATGGCCGGGTAAGGTAGCTAAAGGTTCAGTTAATGACCATATATTCGCTTTCTACGATATGATGCCTACATTCTGTGAATTAGCAGGAGTAAAGAACTATGTGAAAAAATACACTAACAAAAAGAAAAAAACAGACTACTTTGACGGTATTTCAATTGTTCCTACCCTCATGGGGAAAAGTAATCAAAAAGAGCACGAATTTTTGTATTGGGAATTTAACGAAACAAATCAAATAGCTGTACGCATGGGAGATTGGAAATTGGTGGTTAAAAAGGGAGAGCCGTATCTCTACAATCTTACTACTGACATTCACGAAGATAATGATATATCGGCTCAGTATCCAGATATTGTAAAACGAATGAAAGAAATAATTTATTCGCAGCACACTCCGAATCCACACTTCAAAGTGACTCTTCCGAAACTATAACATAACCGCATAATTTATCAACAAGGGGCAATAGTTGATAAATAAATTAAAAACAACACGCGCCGCATAAAATCTTATCGACTTCATGCGGCGCGGTTTATATTTAGAAAGCTTATTACTTGTTCAGTCTCCAGGTAAAGCCGTCTTTTGTATCTTTTACCTCAAAGCCAAGGTCGGCTAGGGTGTTTCTGATCTTGTCGCTGGTAGCCCAGTCTTTGTTGGCTTTGGCCTTCATGCGCTCTTCCAGCAACATGTCTACTACCTTGCCGAAGGCTTCTTCGCGGGCAGCGTTGTTCTCGGCGTTTTCTTTCAAGCCCAAAAGGTCGAACGCGAACAGGTGGAATACCGACTTCATCTCTTCCAAATCTTCGGCGCTGATAGTGGCCTTCTTGTCGATTACCGTATTAATCATGCGGATAGCGTCGAACAGGTGAGAGATGACGATAGGAGTATTCAAGTCATCGTTCATAGCGTCGAAGCACTTCTCGCGCAGACCAGCAGGTTCAATACCTGTAGTAGCCTTGGCAGGAGTGATGCGGTCGAGGTTCTTGATACCTTCCATCAGTCGTTCCAATCCCTTTTCGGCAGCCTGAAGAGCTTCGTTGCTGAAGTCTACCGTGCTGCGGTAGTGTGCCTGAAGGATGAAGAAACGGATGGTCATCGGGGCGTATGCCTGAGTAAGCAACTTGTTAGAGCCGGTAAAGAACTCATCGAGGGTGATGAAGTTGCCAAGCGATTTACCCATCTTCTGTCCGTTGATGGTAATCATGTTGTTATGCATCCAGTAACGCACCATAGGATGTCCTTGTGAAGCCACAGCCTGAGCAATCTCGCACTCGTGGTGAGGGAAGATTAAGTCCATACCTCCACCGTGAATGTCGAATGTCTCGCCCAGATACTTGCGTCCCATAGCTGTACACTCGCAGTGCCATCCGGGGAATCCATCGCTCCACGGCGACGGCCAGCGCATGATGTGTTCGGGCTGAGCGCACTTCCAGAGAGCGAAGTCGGCAGGGTTATGCTTTTCGTCCTGTCCGTCGAGCTCGCGGGTAGTGTTAAGCACATCGTCAAGGTTACGTCCCGACAAGATGCCGTAGTGGTGTTTCTGGTTGTATTTATTTACATCGAAGTACACAGAGCCTTTGCTTTCGTAAGCGAATCCGTTGTCGAGGATTTCTTTCACCAGCTGAATCTGCTCTATGATATGACCCGAAGCGTGTGGTTCTATGCTTGGCGGAAGCACGTTGAGCGCGGTCATGGCATCGTGGTAGCGGATGGTGTAGTACTGCACTACTTCCATTGGCTCCAACTGCTCCAGACGGGCTTTCTTAGCGATTTTGTCTTCGCCTTCGTCAGCGTCGTGTTCCAAGTGGCCTACATCGGTAATGTTACGTACGTAGCGCACTTTATATCCCAACTGCTTGAGGTAGCGGAACAGGATATCGAAGGTGATGGCAGGACGAGCGTGTCCCAAGTGTGCGTCGCCATATACAGTAGGACCGCATACGTACATGCCCACATGAGGGGCGTTGAGCGGAGCGAACTGTTCTTTAGTGCGACTAAGAGTATTATAAATGGTCAGTTTATTTTCCATAATCGTTTAATATTGAGTGTATATACAAAACGCAAAAGTATAGAAAAATCAGAATACTAAAAAATTTAGTCTCTGTTTTATCCTTCACGGCATACCGATTGGTATATATCGAGCAACCTGCGGGCTATGGGTTCTGGCTCGAAACGAAGGGCGTATTCTTTTCCTTCGGCTATCATTCGCTGGCGCAATGGTATGTCGATATACGTGCGGCGTATGGCATCTGCCAAGGCATGATGATCGTCGGGGGCTACGTAGAGCGATGACGGTCCGCCGGCTTCTTCCAGACAAGAGCCGTGTGCGCCTATGGCAGGAACTCCACTGTTAAGAGCCTCAAGCAGAGGTATGCCGAAGCCTTCGTAACGCGACGGGTAGACAAATGTCTCTGCCATCTGATACAGGGCTGGAAGATCGGCAAAGGGCACGTTGTGCAGCATCTGCATGCGGTGCTCCATCTTGTTCTTCTTGAGATAAGCGGTTACCTCGTCGGCATAGGGAGTATGCTTTCCTACCGCCACCACACGGTAACTCTCGTCAAGGTGGGTCATGGCCTGAGCCAGCAGCATAAGGTTCTTACGGCGCTCTATGCTGCCCACGTAGAACACGTACTTATCGGGCAGGTTGTAACGCTTTCGCACTTCTTCTTTCTTATCGCCCGATACGGGATGCTTAAACGCATCGTCGCAGCCCTGGTACACCACGTCTATCTTATCGGGATTGATGTTATAGAGCTGAACGATATCGCGCTTGGTGCACTCGCTAACCGCGATGATACGGTCGGCCTGTACGCAGGCTTTCTTGAACTTATAGTCGTAGATGGTGCGGTCTATAAGCGGATAGCATTCGGGGTAGCGAAGGAATATCAAATCGTGTATGGTCACGATGTACTTGGTACTTCCGCCTACCCTGCGTATATTGAGCGGAAGCTCGTTGCTGAGTCCGTGGTATATATCGAGTCCGTCTTTCTGTATGTCGGACGTTATTCCCCACACCCTCCACAGAGAGCGGAGCTTACGCCATACGCCTTCTGCCGGGTATGCCTTTTTGAAGGTACCCTTTACAGAAGCCAGCAGCTGTTCTTTCTGTTCATCGGGGATGTATAGCACATAGTCATTCTGGGGCGCGAAGTCAGATAAAATCTGAAGTACGAACCTACTGTAATTTCCTAATCCAGTACGGTTCTGTGAAGCCCGTTTTGCGTCAAAACCTATCTTCATTTCGTGGTAAATGCTTGGTATTTATAGCAAATGTATGAAAAAATACAAAACCCGCCATCGGTTTGTATTTTTATTGCTATTTTTGTGCAGATTATATATTAGGAATATGATACTATTGAGCTTTGATACAGAAGAATTTGACGTTCCGCGCGAGCATAATGTTGACATACCGCTAGAGGAACAGGTACGCATTTCAACCATCGGTACAAACCGCATTTTAGACTGCTTGAAACAGAACGGGGTTAAGGCCACTTTCTTCTGCACTGCCAACTTTGCCACACATTCGCCCCTGGTGATGAACAGAATAAAGGATGAGGGGCACGAAATAGCCTCGCATGGCTACAATCACTGGACTTTTAAGGTAGAAGATTTAAAGAAATCTAAAGAGGTGCTCGAAGAGATGATGGGTATCAAGATCAGAGGATACAGACAGGCACGCATGATGCCTGTGCCCGAACAGGAGATTTACAACGCGGGCTATGAGTATAACTCGTCATTGAACCCTACTTTCATTCCGGGCAGATACATGCATCTGTCTACTCCAAGAACGTATTTCATGAAAGAGAACGTGCTGCAGATTCCGGCTTCGGTTACTCCGTGGGTGCGCTTCCCGCTTTTCTGGCTGTCGTATCACAACTTGCCGGCGGCGCTGTATCGATGGATGTGTAACGTTACAGTGAAGCACGACGGGTATATGGTGACGTATTTCCATCCGTGGGAGTTCTATGAACTGGGCGAGCATCCGGAACTGAAGATGCCGTTCATCATAAAGAATCACGCTGGCATGGCTATGGTGAAACGCTTGAACGATTTCATAGTGTACTTCAAGAAGAAAGGTCAGCCGTTTGTTACGTTCTCTAAGTTTACAGACTTAAAGAAGAAAGAGTTGAAAAAATGATGAAACTCGGTATAGTATGCCCGTGCAATAACGAGCACGAGGTTTTGCTGCAGTCGGGCGAGCGACTTACGGCTCTGCTTGACGGACTGGTGGCGAAACAGAAGATAGCGCCCGACAGCTTTGTGCTGCTGGTAAACGACGGTAGCCGCGACAATACATGGCAGCTGATAAAGCAGTTGCACAATGACAACCGTTACTTCAGAGGGGTTAACTTGGCCAAGAACGTAGGACACCAAAACGCTATAATGGCAGGCATGATGACTGCCAAAGATCATTGTGACGCTGTTATAACCATAGACGTAGACCTTCAAGACGATCTAAACGCCTTAGAGCGTATGATTGACAAGTACCACGAGGGATACGACATAGTTTACGGCGTAAAGGTATCGCGCCAAGGCGACTCGTTCATCAAGAAGAATACCGCACTGATGTTCTATAAGTTTCAGCAGGCTATGGGCGTGAAAGCCGTGTATAACCATGCCGACTTCAGACTGATGAGCAGAAGAACGTTAGAGCAGCTGTCGCACTTTGAAGAGCGAAACTTGTATCTGCGAGGATTGATTCCGATGATAGGATATCCATCGACCACAGTAGAAGACGTGATTAGCGCACGCACCGCCGGACAGTCTAAATATACCCTGAAGAAAATGTTCACCTTGGCAGCCGACGGGATTACCTCGTTTTCTACCAAGCCTATATCGCTTATATTTACCGCCGGCATATTCTGCCTGCTGGTTAGCGTGTGTATGTTCATATACGTTGAGCATCTGGCTGTGCCCGGATGGCCGTCTATCATGCTGTCTATATGGTTTATAGGCGGACTGCTGTTGCTGTCTATCGGCATCATAGGAGAGTATATCGGGAAAATATATATTGAAGTAAAACATCGTCCTCTGTATAACATAGAAAGCATTCTTTGGGATAAGACAGACGACGCACAGAGCGACCATGAATGATGAATCTATCTAATTATATAGACACCCATTTCCCCGAGCACAAGGACAAGATATACGAGTTCTTGCGCTTCTGCATAGTGGGCACCATAGCCGCAGGAATACATTATGGCATCTACTGCCTGCTGCAGATGTACATAGAGGTGAATATAGCGTACACCGTGGGGTATTTAACGAGCCTGGTGTGCAACTTCTTCCTTACATCGTACATCACCTTCCGCCGTTCGCCTTCGGCCAAGAAAGCCGCCGGATTCGGACTGAGCCATCTGGTGAACTACTTGCTGCACATATTCCTGTTCAACGCATTCTTGCAGATAGGCGTGCCCCGACTCATTGCCCCTATCTTTGTACTGATGATAGCCGTACCTACCAACTTCGTACTGCTGCGATGGGTGTTTAAGCACAAAAGTAAAACCAAAACCGATAACGCATGAAACTGATACAAGATACCAAAGAGTTCTTTAAGCGACCGTTCTTCAGCGACGAACGCACCCTCTGGGGACTGTGGATGCTGTTGCCCCTGATAGCGGCTCTGCTGAAGATACACAAGCATAATAACTACCTTATATTTCGCGGTGTGTTTTGGCATACGTGGGATAAGGTTTCGCTATACACCGAATATCCGCAGGAGTATTTCGACACTAACCACTACGGTCCGTTTTTCAGCTTGGTAATAGCTCCATTCGCTCTGATGCCCGAATGGATAGGACTGCTTTTCTGGCTTATAGCCCTCTCATTATCGCTGTTCTGGGCTACACGCTGTCTGCCTATAGACTACCGAAAGAAGGTATTCATATACTGGTTTTGTACGCACGAGTTGCTTACTGCCTTATTCATGTCGCAATTCAACATAGCCATAGCAGCCATTATCATAGCTACATTCTACTGCATAGAAAAAGAAAAAGATATCTGGGCTACGCTACTCATAGTGATAGGTACATTTGTAAAATTATACGGCATAGTGGGCTTGGCATTCTTCTTCTTCTCTAAACATAAAATGAAATTCATATTGTCGTTCATCGGATGGTGTGCGGTGTGCTTCGTTGCCCCTATGCTTATAAGCAGTCCGGAGTACATCATAGCGCAATACCAGGGATGGTACGAGAGTCTGGCAGAGAAGAACGGACTGAACATGTTCTCGCAAGGACAGAACGTGTCTATACTGGGCTTGGTACGTAAGATTTCGGGATGCGCCACTTACTCCGACTTATGGCTCATAGTACCCGGCATGGCTTTGTTCGGCCTGCCCTACTTACGGTTAAAGCAATACAAGAACGCAGCATTCCGCTATGCGCTACTGGCATCGGTACTGATGTTTGTAGTGCTGTTCAGCACCGGAAGCGAATCGAGCACGTACATCATCGCCTTCATGGGTGTGGCTATATGGTATGTAACCGCACCGTGGAAACGAAACAGATGGGATATAGCATTGATGGTATTCGCCTTTATACTTACCAGCATGTCACCGTCGGACTTGTTTCCGGCATATCTTAGAAAGACTTACGTACATCCGTACGCGCTGAAGGCGTTGCCGGTAGCCATCATCTGGCTAAAGTTGTGCTACGAGATGCTGATAAAAGATTACAGTACACAGACAAAAGAAGACTAAGATAATGAAGAAGGAATGGAAAGACTGCCTCTACAACGTAGGGGCGTTATTGATAAATATCTTATTGGCATACGTAGTGTTCATGATATGCCGATTAGTATTTCTATGGGAGAACGCTTCGCTGTTCAACGGCCTTACGTTCGGGCATCTGATGGAGCTTTGCAAGGGAGGTATCTACTTCGATACTTCGGCTATAATGTATGCCAACGCCTTGATTATTCTGCTGTATCTGTTGCCTCTGCACTGGAAAGAAACACACCGCTATCATGCTGTGGTGCGATGGATTTATGTAGTTATCAACACCCTGTGTATATCTGTCAACTTGATGGATACGGTGTACTTTCAGTTCACCAACCGCCGTACTACAGGCTCTGTATTCAGTCAGTTTGCCAACGAGGATAATTTGGGACGCATCATAGGAATAGAGTTTGTGCATCATTGGTATCTGGTAGTGCTTACGCTTCTGTTGGCATTTGGTATGTATAAGTTGTACAGAATGCCACGTACCACTGTACGCCAACGACTTATCCCCTACTACGCGGTATATGTAGTAGCCTTGGGCGTATGCGTTCCGTTCACGGTGTTCGGTATGCGCGGAGGCATGACACGACAGACACGCCCCATTACCATAAGCAACGCCAATCAGTATGTAGACCGCCCCATAGAAACCGGTATAGTGCTGAACACGCCGTTCTCGTTACTGCGCACCATAGGCAAGAAGCCCTTCGTAATTCCGCAGTATTACACTAACCGCGAAGAGATGGAGGCTCAGTTCAACCCGGTACACACGCCTGCCGATAGCGTTCAGTTCAAGAACAAGAACGTGGTGGTGCTGATACTTGAGAGCTTCGGAAAAGAATATGTAGGCTCGCTAAATAAAACACTCGAAGGAGGACATTATAAAGGATATACTCCGTTCCTCGATTCGCTTATACAGAAGAGCTTGTACTTTGATTACTCGTTTGCCAACGGACGTACCAGCATAGACGGTATGCCTTCGTCACTGTCGAGCATACCTATGTTTGTAGAGAAGTTCTTGCTTACTCCGGCTGCTCTAAACAGTCTGACCAGCGTGGCAGGAGAACTGCATAAGAAAGGATATTACACCGCCTTCTTCCACGGAGCAGCCAACGGCTCTATGGGATTTCAGGCGTTCTCGCGCTCGGCAGGATACCAAGACTACTACGGACGTACAGAATATAATAACGATGAAGACTTCGACGGCAACTGGGCTATCTGGGACGAGGAGTTCCTGCAGTTCTTCGCCAACAAGATGGCTACGTTCAAGCAGCCGTTCTGCACGGGCATATTCACAGCCTCATCGCATCACCCGTACAATATTCCGGAGCGTTACAAGGATGTGTATAAGGAAAGCTCACTGCCCATACATAAGTGCATACGCTACTCTGACCATGCGCTGCAGCGATTCTTTGAAACGGCATCAAAAGAGCCGTGGTTCAATAATACCATCTTTGTGCTGACAGCCGACCATACCAACCAGACAGAGCATCCAGAGTATCAGACGGAGGCTGGTATTCACTCCATCCCTATCATATTCTATACTCCCGACGGCAGTCTGCAGGGCGAACGCAACGGCATATCGCAACAAATAGACATTATGCCTACGGTATTGGGTTACCTAGGTTACGACAAGCCGTATGTGGCGTTTGGATGCGACTTACTGCATACGCCTATGGAAGAGACTTACGCCGTGAACTACCTGGACGGAATATACCAGTTCTTCAAAGGCGACTACATGCTTCAGTTTGACGGCGAAAAGACAGTAGCCATGTATGCCTTCAAGACCGATGTGCTGCTGAAAGATAACCTGGTAGGAAAAGTGCCTCAGCAAGAAAGCATGGAGAAAGAACTGAAAGCGATGATACAACAGTACATGGAACGCATGAACCATGATGAACTGACCATTAAACAATAACACACATACCGAATATTAATCAAAACAAAAACATAACACTGCATGAAAGAGTTTTTGCAACTTATGCGACGTTTTGTGTCGCCCTACAAGAAATATGCGATAGGAGCTGTAGGATTAAACATCTTATCCGCTATTTTCAATGTGTTCTCGTTCAGTCTGCTCGTCCCTATTCTGAACATTCTCTTCAAGACCGAAGGAAGTGACCGTGTATATGAGTTCATGGAATGGGGAAGCGGAAGCCTGAAGGATGTGGCAATCAATAATTTCTATTATTATGTGTCGCAGCTTATCCAGCATTTCGGTCCGTCTACTACCCTGTTGTTCCTGGGCTTGTTCCTTGCCGGAATGACTCTCCTTAAGACGGCTTGTTACTTCGGATCATCGGCTATCATGATTCCGCTGCGCACAGGCGTAGTACGCGACATACGTGTGCTGGTGTACTCTAAGGTGATGCACTTGCCTCTGGGCTTCTTCTCTGAAGAAAGAAAGGGTGATATCATTGCCCGTATGAGTGGCGACGTAGGCGAGATAGAGAACTCTATCACCAGCTCGCTTGATATGTTGATTAAGAACCCTATCCTGATAGTTTCTTATTTCGCCACGCTGATTGTCACAAGCTGGCAACTTACGCTGTTCACCATCCTGGTGCTCCCTTCTATGGGTTGGCTTATGGGACGAGTAGGTCGCGCGCTGAAACGCCAGTCGCTCGAAGCTCAGTCTAAGTGGAGTGATACCATGTCACAGCTCGACGAGACTCTGGGCGGTCTGCGTATTATCAAGGCGTTCTTGGCAGAAGACAAGATGATAGGTCGTTTTGTGCAGTGCAGCAACGAGCTTCGCGACGCTTCTAACAAGGTGGCTACCCGTCAGGCTTTGGCACACCCTATGAGTGAGTTCCTCGGAACCCTGCTTATAGTTATAGTATTGTGGTTTGGTGGTTCTTTGATTCTTGGCAACGCATCTTCTATAGACGCTTCTACATTCATCTTCTATATGGTGATTCTGTACAGTGTTATCAATCCGCTGAAGGAATTCTCTAAGGCAGGTTATAACATCCCTAAGGGTTTGGCGTCAATGGAGCGTGTAGATAAGATTTTGAAGGCTGATAATCCTATCAAGGAACCGGCTAACCCTACTCCGCTGCATGAGCTAAAAGACAAGATTGAATTCAAGGATATCTCTTTCAGCTACGACGGTACTCGCGAAATTCTGAAGCACATCAACCTGACGGTAGAGAAAGGTAAGACTGTGGCGTTGGTGGGACAATCGGGCTCCGGTAAATCTACTTTGGTAGATATGCTGCCACGCTACCACGATGTACAGTCGGGCGAAATAACCATCGACGGTATCAACATTAAAGACGTTACGGTGCACGATCTTCGCAGCCTCATCGGTAATGTGAATCAGGAAGCCATATTGTTTAACGATACCTTCTTCAACAACATCGCCTTCGGTGTAGAAAACGCTACCATGGAGCAGGTAATAGCAGCCGCCAAGATAGCAAACGCTCACGATTTCATCATGGAAACACCCGACGGATACAGCACCAACATAGGCGATAGAGGTGGCAAGCTTTCGGGAGGTCAGCGTCAGCGTGTCAGCATAGCGCGTGCCATCCTGAAGAATCCGCCTATCCTGATTCTTGACGAAGCTACTTCGGCTCTCGATACCGAAAGCGAACGACTGGTACAGGAGGCGTTAGAGCACTTGATGAAGACTCGTACCACTATAGCCATAGCTCACCGCTTATCTACCATTAAGAACGCCGACGAGATATGCGTAATGCTGGAAGGCGAGATAGTAGAACGAGGCACACACGACGAACTGCTTGCCATGAACGGCTATTACAAACGACTGAATGATATGCAGACTCTGTAATAAGATTACATTATATATAAACCAAATATAAAATAACGAAAATGAATAGATTTAAGAATCTGCTTCCCGATATCGTGGTGATAGCTATTTTCGCAATCATCTCGTTTGCCTATTTCTATCCGGCAGATATAGAAGGAAGAGTATTGGCGCAGCACGATGCTGTGGCTGGTATCGGTGCCGGAAGGGAGCATCAGGAATATCACCAGAAACACGGCAAGGCTACACGATGGACTAACGCTTTGTTCAGCGGTATGCCTACGTATCAGATTGCTCCGGGATATGACTCGGCCCGCACGCTGACTTACGTGCAGGATGTGTACAGCTTGTTCCTTCCTACTTATGTATGGTATGTGTTCATAATGCTACTGGGCTTTTACATCTTGCTACGTGCGTTCAACTTTAAGGTATGGATGGCGGCATTAGGAGCCATAATCTGGGCGTTCTCGTCGTATTTCTTCATCATTATAGCGGCAGGACATATCTGGAAGTTTGTTACTCTGGCTTATATTCCTCCTACAATAGCCGGTATGGTGCTTGTGTACAGAGGAAAGTATCTTATGGGGGGACTGCTTACAGCGTTGTTCGTAGCCCTTCAGATTGTTTCTAACCACGTACAGATGTCGTACTACTTCTTGTTCGTGATGCTCTTTATGGCGATAGCTTACGGCGTAATGGCATGGAAGAACAAGCAAATGGTAGCTTTCGCCAAACAGACGGGGGTATTGGTGATAGCAGGATTACTTGGTATATGCATCAACCTATCCAACTTATATCACACATACGAGTACAGCAAAGAGAGTATGCGCGGAAAGAGCGAGCTGGTGAAGGAGCATACCGCTAACCAAACTGACAGCGGACTGGAAAGAAGCTACATCACGCAGTGGAGCTACGGTATAGGCGAAACATTCTCACTGCTGGTACCTAATGTAAAAGGTGGAGCTTCTGTGCCTCTGGCAGACAATAAGACAGCGATGGAGAAAGCTAATCCGCAGTATATGGGACTGTATAGCCAGTTAGGACAATACTGGGGTGAGCAACCGGGAACATCGGGTCCTGTATATGTAGGAGCTTTCGTAATGTTCTTGTTCATTTTGGGATGCTTCATAGTAAAGGGTCCTATGAAATGGGCTTTGATAGCCGGAACAGTGTTCTCTATCCTACTTTCATGGGGTAAGAACTTTATGGGACTGACCGACCTTTTCATCGACTATATGCCTATGTATAATAAGTTCCGTGCCGTATCGTCTATATTGGTGATAGCGGAATTTACTATTCCACTGTTGGCTATCATGGCACTGAAGGAGATAGTAGAACGTCCGTCGCTCATCAAAGAGCAGGCAAAGGCGTTTTATATCAGCTTCGCGCTTACAGGAGGTTTGGCGTTGCTGTTTGCCGTAATGCCTCACGTGTTCTTCTCATCGTACGTATCGACCATGGAGATGAATGCACTGCAGAATGCCATTCCGCAAGAGCAGCTTGTTCCTATCTTGATGAATCTGGAAGAGATGCGTACCGCCATCTTCACATCCGACGCATGGCGTAGCTTCTTCATCATATTAGCAGGTGTAGCTGTGTTATGGGCTTACAGCCACGGAAAACTGCAAACCAAGGTAATGGCAACGGCACTGATAGTACTGTGCCTGGTGGATATGTGGAGCGTAAACAAACGCTATCTGTACGACGATCAGTTTGTAGCTAAGGGCGAAGAGATGAAGCCGTTCTTACAGCCTACAGAAACCGATAAGATTATCCTTGCGGATAAGGCGTTAGACTATCGTGTACTGAATTTGGCAAGCAACACGTTCAACGAGAATCAGACTTCGTACTGGCATAAGAGCATCGGTGGTTATCACGCAGCCAAGCTGCGCCGCTATCAGGAGATGATAGAAGAGCATATCAGCAGCGAAATGAGTAGCTTGTTCAAGGACCTTCCAGCAGCCGGAGGAGACATGACGCAGGTAGACAGAAGCCATTATCCGGTACTGAATATGCTGAATACCCGTTACTTCATATTCCCGCTACAAGGCGGCAAGACAGCCCCTATACGAAATCCGTTCGCATTAGGAAACGCGTGGTTTGTAAACGAAGTGAAGTATGTAGGCAACGCTAACGAAGAGATAGAGGCTATTCATAACATAGACCCGGCACACGTAGCCGTGGTAGACAAGCGTTTTGCCAACGAAGTGAAGGATATGAAGTGCGACAGCCTGTCGAGCATCACGTTAGACAGCTACGAGCCAAACGAGTTGGTTTATACCGTAAACTCTGCCAAAGGTGGAACAGTGGTATTCTCTGAAATCTACTACCCCGGATGGCAGTCGTTCATAGACGGTGAAGAGGTTCCTCACGGACGTGCCGACTATATATTACGTGCCATGAACGTACCGGCAGGTAAGCACACCGTCCGCTTCGTATTCGATCCTCACTCACTGCACGTAACCGAAGGAATAGCATACGCATCGCTCGCCATCCTAGCGTTAGGAGCCGTAGTGATTATAGTATTCCAGTTCAGAAGACGGAAAGAATAATCATTGATAGTTATTGATACAAAAAATCTCTCGCAACAGAAAAAAATTCTGTTACGAGAGATTTTTATTTTGTTGCAACAAAAAAATATTCTGTTGCAATAGAAATGATATGTCCTCTTACCACTTATTCATCATAAGGAAGCATAGAACTCAAGATACGTTCTGTGTACCAAGGATCGTCTATAGCCTTTAGCTGAGAAGCCATTTCCTTGAGAAGCTTCTTAACTTCTTCAGGATGATCTTCGAGCTTCATGCTATGCATTTGATACGGGTCTTTCAAATCGTCGAAGAAGAGCACATCTTCGAGCTTGTTGTCACGACTGATAGTCAAAGCCAATGTGTAACGAGCAGTCTTGATACCACGCGACTGTGGGAAATAATTAAGAACCACTCCGTTTGCATCTTTCTCACCATCCATATTTCTGAAGTACAACGCCCCCTGAGGACGAGTAATCTTAGCCTTCTCGTTATAGAACAAAGGAGCGAAGTTAGTACCCTGTACGGTAGAAGGAATGTCCTTATCCAAGTTGCACAAGCCAAGCAGTGTAGGCATGATATCGGGCGATGACATCAACAACGGATCGATACGATGCTGAATCTTTCCCGGATAACGCACGATGAAAGGAATGTTCATAGACTCTATGTACGGCGAGTTCTTAGGGTCGTCGGTAGCTTGGCTACACATGGTTTCACCATGGTCGGAAGCGAAGATAATGATGGTATTCTTATCCAAGCCCAACTCTTTAACGCAGTCGAGTATCTGACCGAAAGCACGGTCTACACCGGTAACCGACGCAAAGTAGTATGCAGCCGATTCTGCCTTCTCTCTCTTACGGTCGGCGTTAGGACGAATCAAGAGCTTCTCTATAGGCTGATCTTTATACAGATTATAGTCTTCCTCCATACAGTCGTCGAGCGAACGATACGGGCTGTGAGGCGGGTTCATACCTACCATGATAAAGAACGGCTTCTTACCGTCGCGCTGGTTCTTTTCGTTCTTCAGATAAGACACCACTTCTTTGGCTTCGTGCAGCGGCGACCATTCCTTAGGTTCGTGACGATGGCCTTCTGTATCCCAGTAATGCGGGTTCTTATGCTCATCGAAAGTACCGTAAGAATACCAGTAGTTAAAGCCGTGACGGTTTTCGGGAGCTGTATAAGCGTCCCATGCCGGACGGCGTGCCTCCACGTATTGTCCCGGATGTTCGGGGTCGTTAGGAGTAGGATGCTCAGCGTGCAACTTACCGAAGTATGCACAGTCGTATCCGTTCTTATGGAACACATCGCCCACACACTCTACATCTGTACGCAGAGAGCTGAAAGGACGGTTAGAATGGCAGTTCAAAGGAATACCGCTCTTGTTAGGATACATACCAGTAAGCAAACATCCTCTGTGAGGGCTACTCAGCGGGAAGTTACTCATTGCTGATGTAAGCACCAACGACTCGCCTGCAAAGCGGTCAATATTAGGCGTATGTACAGGGTCGGCATCGAAGTTTACATGCGAACGATACTCCGGATTATTCCAGAATCCCATCGCCATGTTACGATATTGATCAGGAAAAACATAAATAATGTTGGGATGCTCTGTTGCTTCCTGAGCAGATACAGTCTGCATCACAGCACCACAAGCCAGTGCACCACCGGCTAAAGGCAACCAAATATTCTTCTTCATATATTTTATATTAATAGCTATAATTAAAGAAATCGGGCACAAATGTCATGGCATTGCTTAACGAAGCCTACAACATTCGTGCCCGAACACCATATTTCTAAAAAATCACGACTTTATCATTTCTTTTCTGTCTCGAAAGAGAAAGGCTTGTTGTTTTCGGTGTTACGCTTACGGATCAATGCTTCTTCGTAATAGTAGTCGGCATAGTTCAAAGGTACATCGATTTCTGCACCGTGAGGAATACTTCCTACAGAGTGCATCAAGATGAAGTTACCGTTAGTTCCAACTTCAGCCTTGTAAGCCGGTGAAGCCAAGCTTGTAACAATCTTATCTGCCACTTCTTTGTAGTTCTTTTCAGGGCAATACTTAGCCATTTCGTACAAAGCAGAAGCGATACAAGCAGCAGCCGAAGCGTCGCGTGGTTCTTCCGGAATCTTAGGAGCGTCGAGGTCCCAGTAAGGAACCAAGTCTTCTGGCATATTCTTGTTTGTCAACATGAAGTCCAAAGTCTTCTGAGCCTGTTCCAAGTAAGCTACGTTATGAGTATAGCGGTAGCAAACAGTGAATCCGTAGATAGCCCATGCTTGTCCGCGTGCCCATGCTGATTCGTCGGCATAACCCTGAGCAGTCTGACGGTTACGTACGCTTCCGTCTTCCAAGCTATAGTCTACTACGTGGTAGCAGCTGTTATCGGCACGGAAATGATTCTTCATTGTAGCGTCAGCGTGAGAAACAGCGATGTTATAGAATGTAGAGTCGCCCGACAAGTAAGTAGCTTCGAACAACAATTCCAGGTTCATCATGTTATCGATGATAACCGGGCATTCCCATCCGCGCTTAGCCTGCCATCCGCGGTCTGTGTTCCATGACTGGATAACACCAGCAGACGGACGGAAACGGGTAGAAAGTGATTTAGCTGCTTCAACGATTACATCTTTATATGCTTCTGTAGGACACAAACGATATCCTGTAAGGTAGCTACATCCAATCATGAAACCAACGTCGTGGTGCCATTTCAGATATTTTACAGAATCGATAGCTGCTGAATATTTTTCCGCAAGATTTTTCCATTTGTCTTTGCCTGTCAAATCATAATCAAGCCACATAGTTCCGGGGAAGAAACCGCTGCACCAGTCGTCGATGGGTACATATACTATCTTACCATCTTTAATAGTACGAGGGTTGATAAAAGAACCGTGCTTTTCAATAATATCGGTCTGCAATGTGTGTTGAGCTTCGATATTCTCAATTTCTCCTGTAAGGAAGTCGTCTGTCTTCGGCTTGCTTTGGCAACTAAAGAAAGCCAAAACAGAAATACACAACAAAGTTGTAATTTTAAAGTTTTGCATAGGTAAATAATTTGATGAGTTTTTATACAGATTTTGTCATTCACAATATCAGTTCCATTTTTATGGATATGCAAAAAAAGTAAATTTATTCCATACGGATGGCATAAAATCATTCAAATAAGGTCCCAATTTTGTCTTTTACCCAAAAAAGTCAACTCTTTTCTTTGCCAGCATTAAAAGAAAAACTAATTTGGCAATCGTAATACTTTTCAAAACCTCACCTATGAGAAATTTTCTTTTACTCTTATTAACAATTACACTATGCATATGCATGCCGAAAAACGTATCGGCGCAAAATATATCATTCCAACATTTATCTACAGAAAACGGATTATCGCAGGTTTCGGTAAATAGTATCTACATTGACGAAGCGGGCAGAATATGGATAGCCACACGCGACGGATTGAACTGTTACAACGGACAATACACACAGACATTCAGATTAGAGAAGGACAATCCGCATAGCCTTTTCTCGAATACCGTACTGCGTATCACAGGCGACCATAACGGACATATATACTTGCTGTGCACCGACGGAGTAGCAGAGCTCACACTCTCTACGATGCAATTCAAGACTCTTATTCACGGAAAAGTGGACTGCATGAATTTTACAGACCGACTGTATATTCTATGCAAGAACGAAATATTCACCTACAACGCTTCTACCGGAAACTTTGACAGCTTTTACAAAATTAGCTGCATGTCTTGTCTTTCTACAGAGTTGTTCATCGACTCTAAAAAGACTTTCTGGATAGGTACAGAAAGCGATGGCGTATATACCCTATCGAAAGACAAAGAGCTGAAACATCGTATCAAGAAGGTACAGGTAACACGAATGTATGAGGACTCCTCCCGCAATATCTGGATTGGAACATGGGAAGATGGTATATATAAGATAGACAAGAACGACGAGATGACCAACATACGCAAAGAGGCCAATAACCCTAATTCTCTTTCGTCGAACTTCGCGCGTTGCTTCTGCGAAGATAATCAAGGCTGCATCTGGATAGGTACAATGAACGGACTTAACAAGTACGATCCGCATACCAATCAGTTTACTCTGTATAAGCCCGACATCCAGAGTCCGGCAAGCCTCTCGCACTCTTCTGTATGGTGCATTGAGAAAGACTCGCAGGGCACATTATGGCTGGGAACTTATTTCGGTGGAGTAAACTATTTCAATCCGGAATATGAAATCTATACCATCTACCGCCGTAAAAAGCATGAGCTTAGTTTCCCGGTAGTAGGCAATATGCTTGAAGATAAAGACGGACGACTGTGGATTTGCACGGAAGGTGGAGGTATCAACGTGCTCGACCGTAAGACCGGCAAGTTTACTCGGTACGCCAATACTTCTTCGCCCAACAGCATATCGCACAACAATGTAAAAGCCATCTACTATGATGAAGCCAAAGACATTATGTGGATAGGTACTCACTTAGGTGGACTTAACCGACTGGATATACGCACAGAAAGATTCACTTGCTACAAACGAGAGATAGGAAACCCCGAAACGCTGCCTTCGGACATTATACGAGACATAGTACCTTATAAAGACAGTCTGATTATAGCTACGCAAAACGGGATGTGCATGTTTTCTACCCAAACCGGGAAATGCACGCAGCTATTTAAAGACGATAAGTTGGGAAGCCTCATCAAGATGGTAGCCGATCTGGAGTTCGACCAGCAAGGAAGGCTCTGGATTTCGGTCAACGGAGAGGGTGTGTTCTGCTACGACTTCTCTACCGGAAAGCTTTCTCAGCTGAAGCATAAGGACGGAGACGCTAATACCATTTGCAACAACAACATAAACTCTATCTTTAAAGACAGCAGAGGCATGTTGTGGTTTGCATCGGCAGGTAGCGGACTCGATTGCTACGACCCTACACAGCATAAGTTTACTAACTTCGATATAAAGAACAGTCAGATAATAAGCGACTGTATATATAAGGTATGCGAAACGAAAGATAATGAGTTGTTCATCATTTCGAATACCGGCTTTTCACGCTTCAACTATCAAACTAAAAAGGTGAAGAACTACAGTTCTGAAAATGGATTGCCTATTGCAGCCATCAACGAAAACGGACTTTACATAGCTAAAGACCAGACTGTATTCTTAGGAGGCGTAGACGGAATGATATCGTTCTCGCTAAGCAAGTTGAAGATCGCCCCTCAGCCGTATAATATATTCTGGACCAAACTGGTAGTAAACGGCAATGAGATAAAGGTGGGCGATAAAAGCGGCATACTACCGAAGACTATTAACGAGGTGGGGGCTATTAAGTTGAACGCTTCACAAAACATGTTCAGCCTGTACTTCTCAAGCTCTAACTATCTGCTTGAGAACAAAGAGAGAATGGAATATTATCTGGACGGATTCTCTAAAAAATGGACCGATACGCAAGGACAACCTGCCATAACCTATACTAACCTGAGTCCCGGCACATACACCCTGCACTTACGCTCCGTAAAGCCCGAAACAATGAGCCATGAAATAGCTATCAAGATAGTTATACTGCCCCCGTTCTATCGCACCGTATGGGCGTATATGCTCTACCTGTTGGCTATAGCCGGAAGCGTATACTACCTGATGCGTACCTATAAGATGCGTGTAAAGCTGAGAGAATCACTCAGATACGAACAGAAGCATCTGCAAGACATAGAGAACCTGAACCAGTCGAAACTGCGCTTCTTTACAAGCATTTCGCACGAGTTCAGAACTCCGCTTACGCTTATCATCGGACAGCTGGAGAATATTCTGAAACAACCGCAAATCACGCCTGCTATATTCTCTAAAATACTTACCGCTTACAAGAGCAGCATTCAGCTGAAAGGACTTATCAGCGAGCTTCTCGACTTCAGAAAGCAGGAGCAGGGCATGATGAAGATTAAGGTGCAGCAGTATAATATCATACAGTTCCTTAACGAAACGTATCTTCTGTTCTTGGCTTACGCTCAGTCTAAAAAGATAAAGATAGAGTTCGACAGACAGCAAGAGGATATAGAAGTCTGGTTCGACGCTACCCAGATGCAGAAGGTGATAAACAACTTGCTGTCTAACGCCATAAAGCATTGTTCTAAGGAGGGATGCATCGTGTTATCGGCATATCAGGAAGAAGGCATGGCGTGCTTCTCTGTAGAAGATGACGGTATAGGAATTCCGGCAACCGAAATAGGCAAGATATTCAACAGATTCTATCAGGCATCAAACGAATCGGAAGTGAACGCAGGTACAGGTATCGGACTTGCTCTAACAAAGGGTATAGTAGAACTGCACCACGGAACTATAGAAGTAGAGAGCACCGAAGGTAAAGGCACCAAGTTCATAGTTAAGTTGCCTATGGGAACAACAGCCTACTCTACCGAAGAGATAGCTACCGTATCGGCAGAAAAGCAACAGGAACAAAACATCATTACACCTATAGATACGAAAGAAGAAATAGAGGAAGAAATTCCAGCCAATGAATTGAACGAACCGGTAAGCAAGAACGGACAACGCCCGTCTATACTTATTGTAGAAGATAACGAGTCGATACGTAACATGCTTACCGAATTATTCAATCCTATTTACGATACCTTTACGGCCGAAGACGGAGTTAAAGCGTTAGAAGTAATACATGAACACATGCCTCAGATTGTATTGAGCGATGTGCTCATGCCACGCATGTCGGGCATTGAGTTGACCAAGCAACTGAAGAGCAACATCGATACATGCCACATTCCGGTAGTGCTGCTTACCGCACGTACCGAGATAGAGCAGAACTTGGAGGGACTGCGCATAGGAGCCGACGACTATATTACCAAGCCGTTCAACTCGCGCATACTTATTTCGCGATGCAATAACCTTGTGAACTCGCGCATCATGCTGCAAGAGTACTTCAGCAAGCAGCCGGCGGCACAGACTCCGGTATTGGCTACCAACCCGTTAGACAAGCAGTTCCTTGACGAAGTGATTGACATTTTCGAAAAACATCTTGAAGATACAGACTTCACCATCGACAAGTTGGCGCAGAAAATGTTCATTTCACGAACTCGCATATATTCTAAGATCAAGGCCATAACAGGACAGACACCTAACGATTTCTTCATCACCTTACGACTGAAGAAAGCCGCTCACATGCTGAAATCAAATCCCGAACTGAATATCATAGCCATATCAGAACAAACGGGATTCAGCTCATCGCGCTACTTCAGCAAATTATTTAAAAAAGCCTACGACGTTACCCCTATGGAATACAGAAAGGGTAAAGCAGATACCTCAACAGACGAGGAAGAGTAATTGTACGATTTTGCACTTTATATGAATAAAACACGTATGGTGCAGTGCATCTATATTAATACTTTTGCACTGAATAAAAATCAAATTTAATACCATGAGACGTTTTATACTACCTATCGCATGTGCTTTTACTCTCGTGGCTCCTAAGGCTGGAGGCCAAATCCCCGTAGTAAAAGACACCCGTGTCATTTCATTCGAAGAAAATAAAGTGCCCGACAACTGGAAAGGTGCCGGATTGGCAATAAATACTGCGCACTATAAAGACGGAAAACAGTCAATGCAATGGACTTTTAAACCTGGAGAAACAATCTCGCTTAAGAAAGACGTGATGTTCCAGAAGAAAGACCCTACTGGCAAAGACCTTTATCTGTCTACTTTCACAGGATGGTTCTATAATACCAAAGCTATAAACGACAGTATCCGTGTAGGCTTCTATAAAGAAGGAAAAGAATGCTGCCACTTTAATCTGCGTACAGCGTTTACCGGATGGCGTGCCGCTTGGGTATGCTTTGAACGCGATATGCAGGGTACTCCTCAGGAAGGCATGGACGAAGTTCGCTTCACCGCTCCTAAGTCATCTGAAGGACAGATCTGCATCGACTTGATGATTCCTTCTGTAAAGACCGACCATCGTCATCAAACTGCCGACAGACAGGTACCGTTCGTAAACAGCGCCAACCGCAATCACTGGCTGGTGGTTTATCTGCACTCACAGATCCAGTCGGATATGGCTCTTACGCCTGTAACCGAAGCAGAAAAAGCCGATGTCCGCAAGTTGGAAGAACGATTTAAATCAATCATTTTCAATCCTGGAAAGGTAACCGAAAAGACCCTTGCAAGCATCCGTAAGAAATTCGCTTTCTATCAGATTACTTATAATGAAAAGGGTGAAATAAGCGGTGTGCCTATCTTCTTTGCACGCGCTGCCGAGAAATTTGAACGTATCATCCCTAATTGGAGCAAAGACATGATTAACAAGCAGGGAAATGAGTTGAAGGCTTACTTCGACTTGATGAACCGTATCGCTATAGCTTATAATCAGACAGACGCTCCTGAGATTAAGGCTGAGATGAAGGATATGTTCCTGAAAATGTACGAACATGCTACCGACCAAGGTATAGCCGCTGGTAGCTGCTTGGGTAACTTCACTCACTACGGATATAGCTTCAGAGGTTTCTATACTTCATACTTCCTGATGAAAGACGTACTTCGCCAGGCTGGTAAGCTGAACGAGGCAGAACAGGCTATGCTGTGGTATGCCATCACAAACGAAATTTATCGCAAGCCGACAGAAAACGGTATCGATATGGACTCGTTCAATACTCAGACCACAGGTAGAATAGCAAGTATCCTGATTATGGAAGATACCCCCGAAAAGATGAGATACCTCCGTTCTTTCCAGCGTTGGATTGACTGGGGATGCCGTCCGGCTAACGGTTTGCAAGGCTCGTTCAAGGTAGACGGTGGTGCATTCCATCACTGTAACAACTATCCAGCATACGCTGTAGGCGGATTGGATGGAGCTACCAATATGATTTATCTGCTTAGCGGAACTCAGTTCGGCGTATCAGAATTGGCTCATAAAACCGTGAAGAACTCACTGTTGGCAATGAGATTCTACTGCAACACTCTTTACTTCCCATTGGCAATGTCTGGTCGTCACCCCGATGGCAAGGGTCGCCTTATTCCTTTGCACTACGCACAAATGGCGTTGGCTGGTACACCAGACGGTAAGGAAGCTATCGACGCAGAAATGGCATCGGCTTACCTGCGATTGGCTGCCGCAAACAATGGAGAGAAACCCGAAGAATATATGCCTGCATCGGCCGGACCAAGAGAAAACCGCATACGCAAACAGCTTGAAAAGCAAGGATTCAAACCCGAAGCCGACCCTCAAGGTAATATCGCCATAAACTATGGCTGTGTATCTGTACAGAGAAGAAGCAACTGGAGCGCTGTAGCACGCGGACATAACCGCTACTTATGGGCTGCAGAGCACTACTTGGGATGTAACTTGTACGGACGTTATCTGGCTCACGGTAGCTTGCAGATTATGACTGCTCCTAAGGGTGCTACAGTAACTCCTACTACAAGCGGATGGCAGGGAGATGGATTCGACTGGGGAAGAATACCGGGAACTACAGCTATACATTTGCCTGTAGACCAGCTTCACGCTCACATCTTGAATGTTGACGCATTCTCTGGAGTAGAAGAAATGCTTTACTCTGACGAAGCGTTTGCCGGTGGCTTGACACAGAATCACGAAAACGGTAACTTCGGTATGAAGTTGCACGAGCACGATAAGTACAACGGCAGCATGAGAGCACGTAAGTCATATCACTTCTTGGGTGGTAAGGTTGTATGCTTGGGTTCTGACATCGAGAATATCAACTCTGACTACGCTACAGAAACTACTGTATTCCAGCTCTGCATGAAGAACGAAAAGGATAAAGAATACTGGAACGGACAGAACATTGGCTCTACTGCATGGGTAGACAACTTCCAGACCGGATATTACATTCCTAAGCACATGCTTAACAAGCTGACTTTCGAGAAGAACTTCCCGCAAGAATCACGTCATGAAGAAACAGAAAAGGTTACTTATGGCGACTGGGTTTCATTGACATTCAATCATGGTAAGGCTCCTAAGGGCGAAAGCTACGAATATGCCGTAATACCGCAAACCGACAAGAACAGCATGAAGGCGTTTGCAAGCAAACCCGACTATAAGGTATTGCAGTGCAACACTAAGGCTCACATCGTAAAAGATAATAAGATGGGCATTACTTCGTACGTATTGTTCGAAAAGAACGAAACTCTCCCCGCAGGATTGCTAGCCAAAGCAGATACTTCATGCTTGGTTATGGTTAAGGAAGAAGGAAAGATGATTACCCTTTCTGTATGCCAGCCCGACATAGCACTGTATCGCGGTAAGAGCGACGATGTATTCGACGAAAACGGAAAGAGAATAGAACGCAGTATTTACTCTCGTCCTTGGAAGTTCAACGCATCACTTCCTATCGACGTATGCGTAACCTTGAAGGGAGAATGGAAAGCAACTCAGCTTCCCGCTAACTGCACTATCTTGTCGGCCAACAAGAAACAGACTGTCATCAAGTTTACTTGCAAAGACGGACTTACCACAGATATCAATTTAACAAAATAATAGCCTCATGAAGATTTATAATCCATTACTCATGATTTGTGCAGTAGCTACTGCTGCAGGAACCACAGGCTGTAAACAAGCCAAACAGAAACAAGCTGTTGATACTAAGCGTCCGAATGTTATTTTTCTCTATTCAGACGACTTGGGTATAGGCGATTTGAGCTGTTACGGCGCTACCAAAATCTCTACTCCAAACATCGACCGTTTGGCAGGACAGGGATTGCAGTTCACCAACGCTTACTCTACATCGGCTACAAGTACTCCGGCACGCTACGGATTGCTTACAGGTAGCTATCCTTGGAGAAAAGAGAACACCGGAATCGCACCGGGTAACTCTGAGCTGATTATCGACACTACATGTGTTACCATGGCCGATATGTTCAAGAGCGCAGGCTATACCACAGCTGCTATCGGTAAATGGCATCTTGGCTTAGGCCCTAAGGGAGGAACAAATTTCAACGGCCTCATCAAGCCTAACACTCAGAGCATCGGATTCGATTATGAATATATCATTCCGGCTACAGTAGACCGCGTGCCTTGTGTATTCGTTGAAAACGGACGCGTAGACGGTCTGGACCCTAACGACCCTATCACAGTAAGCTATGATAAGAAAGTGGGCGACTGGCCTACCGGAGAAGAGAATCCTGAACTGGTTAAGCTTAAACCAAGCCAGGGCCATAACAATACCATTATCAACGGTATTCCTCGTATCGGATGGATGACCGGAGGTAAATCGGCTTTGTGGAACGACGAAGAAATAGCCGACGTAATTACAAACAAGGCTAAAGACTTTATCGTCAAGTCGGCTTCCGAACCGTTCTTCCTTTACATGGGTACACAGGATGTTCACGTGCCACGCGTTCCGCATCCGCGCTTTGCAGGAAAGAGTGGTCTGGGCACCAGAGGCGACGTTATCTTGCAGCTCGACTGGACTATCGGCGAAATCATGAATACGCTTGACAGCCTTGGCATTGCCGACAACACAATATTTATCTTCACCAGCGATAACGGTCCGGTTATAGACGACGGTTACGAAGACCACGCATTCGAAATGCTGAACGGCCACAAGCCTATGCTCGACTACCGTGGAGGTAAATACAGCTTGTACGAAGCCGGAACACGCATTCCGTTTATCCTTCGTTGGCCTGCAGCAGTAGCTCCTGGCAAACAGCAGGGATTGTTCTCACAGATTGACGTATACGCTTCGTTGGCAGAAATCCTGGAACAGCCTTTGGCTAAGGGCGCTGCACCCGACAGTAAGGCTCGCCCAATGGCACTTTTAGGACGCGATCAGGCCGACCGCGAGTACATCGTAGAACAGAACCTTAACAATACGCTTGCCATTGTTTCGGGCAACTGGAAGTACCTTGAACCGTCAGACAAGCCGGCTATCGAATTCTGGACTAAGATGGAACTCGGAAACAATCCTAAAGGTGAGCTCTACAACTTAGAGTCCGACCCTAATGAAACAAACAATGTGATTAAAGACCATCCGGAAATAGCACAGAAATTGGCTGCCGAACTGGAAAAGGTTAAGAACCAGAAGTAATATTAAAGACTCCGCCGATGCTCATAAAAGAACTCGGCGGAGTTTTTTATGCCCTCACGTTTAGATGTAGAGCAGTAAAAAAACAATTCGATGAACCAAGTGACACAATACGATGAGTCAAGTGAAAGAATACGATGATGCGATTGAATCATCGCAATGGTTTTCTGATTCTTGCTATAGATTACTTGAAAAAGAAAATGGCGCATCCTGACTTCGTCACTCAAAAAATACGTATTTTATAACTGATTGATAAACAATATTTTGTATCTTTGCGTACTCTTGTTTTGGGTGACGCAATGACGAAGTCAGAAATTGACGATACTGATGAATGGTTAAGGTGTAGAATTCGCATGTGTATATGGAAAGCTTGGAAGAAATCCAAGACAAAAGTGGCAAACCTCATAAGATGTGGTATTAATAAATACAAAGCATACGAATGGGGTAATACTCGCAAGGGCTATTGGCGTATAGCAGACAGCTACATACTGCATAGAGCTATAACAAATGAGCATCTATGTAGGGCATGGTATGCTACTTTAATGGAGGCGTATCTCGAATGGTATCCAAAATAGGAAC